>Ga0208515_100018_pt1 | contig 286105 bp, 292 predicted proteins | sample LakWasMe99_LOW12_2_FD_183919 | JGI IMG/M metagenome (GOLD analysis project Ga0208515, IMG submission 183919) | Freshwater sediment methanotrophic microbial communities from Lake Washington under simulated oxygen tension - Sediment Metagenome... | ecosystem: Environmental > Aquatic > Freshwater... | reverse complement strand
GCGGTGTACCTGCTCAATCACCGGCCCCGCAAGTGCCTGGGTTACCGCACCCCGCATGAAGTCTTCTATGGCCTGAAGTCTCAGCCGATTACACTGCCTTTTGTTGCGCTTTGTACTTGAATCCGCCGAAGGAAAGACTGATCAGCCCGCATGGACGGGGCGACAACAGCTATCGTTTGTATAGCGAAGGCGACGTGCATCAGCTGCGTTTTATCCGCCTGTGCCGGGCCATGGACATGTCGCTGGCCGAGGTGCGCGCGCTGCTGGGACTGGACCTGAACAACAAGACCGATTGCGCGGCGGCACGCGACGCGCTGGACGGGCACCTGGGCCATGTGCGCGCGCGGCTGGCGGAGTTGAAGGCGCTGGAGAAGGACCTCAAGGCCCTGCGCAACCGATGCGATGGAACAGACACCCACTGCCACATCATCGAAGCGCTGCACGAGCTGGCCGATGCGCAGGCCGCGGGCCCGGCGGCCCTGGCACCGAAAAAACGCCACGTCTAGCAGCGATGGGTGCGGGCAGGTCCCGCGATAGCGGCCTGCACACGCCCGGTGCCTACTTCACTTCAAATCTGGCGGTGGCAGGTGGCTTGCCAGCCAGCATCAACACCACAATGCCTTTGGTCCCTTTGCCTACTTTGAAGTTGCCTCTGGCTTCAAGCTTGTCACCGGCGGGGACGAGTTCCACCTCGGATTTTTCGGTGCCATTCAGCAGCGTGACCTTGGCTTTGGCGCCTTCAAGCTTCACTGGCTTGCCATGGTCGCTAATGTGAATTTGTAGCGTGTCGGGCTTGGCGACGATTTCCAAGTCGCCAGCTCTAGTTTCTACAACTACCCCGCCGAATTTCGGATCATGGCCGTGGCCGCCGGCGGCCATGATGGCCGCACCCGAAAGCGCCAGGCAGGTGGCAAGGAAGAGTTGGTTGAATTTCATGGAAAAACCTTTCAGTAAAGCTAAAGAGCGAGGAAAAATCAAAACGATTCGGTTCCTGAATCGGCCACCAGCGTCTCAATCGGCTTGCGCCCAAACAGCGCGACCATGGCTGGCGTCAAAAACGAGTCGAGCAAGGTCGAAGTGATCAGACCCGAGAAAATCACCACCGCCACCGGGTGCAGGATCTCGGTGCCCGGCATGTCGGCCTCGAACAGCAGCGGGGCCAGCGCCAGCGCCGCCACCAGCGCGGTCATCAGCACCGGCGTGAGCCGCTCCTGCGAGCCGCGCAGCAGCATGGTGGTGCCAAAGTTTTCCCCTTCAAAGGCGCACAGGTTGATGTAGTGCGACACCTTCAGAATGCCGTTGCGGATCGCGATGCCGGCCAGGGTGATGAAGCCCACCAGTGCCGCCACCGACAGCGGCTGACCCGACAACCACAGCCCCACCACCGCGCCGACCAAAGCCAGCGGTATGTTAGCCATGATGATGGCGGCCAGTATCCCGGAGCGGTAGCGCGAGTAAAGAATTAAAAAGATCAACGCCACCGAACCCAGCGACAGAAGCCCGATCAGGCGCGAGGCGTCTTCCTGCGCCAGGAACTGACCGCCGATCGTGATGAAGTAACCCTCGGGCAGTGCAGTGGCGGCAATTGCCCCCCGTATGTCGGCCACGACTTCGCTGAGCGCCCGTCCTTGCGTATTGGCCGCCAGTACGATGCGCCTGCGCCCATCGTCACGGCTGACCTGATTGGGCCCGTCACCCTCTTCCACGCTGGCCAACTGGCTCAGGGGCACCCGGCCGCCCGGGGTGTCTATCATCAGATTGCGCAAGCCCTCGATGCCGCGCGAGGCTTCCGGCAGGCGCAGCACCAGGTTGAAGCGGCGGCTGCCTTCGACAATTTGCGTCACGCTTTCGCCGTCGATCAACACCTGCAGCTCCTGCAGCAGCTTGGCCGGTGGCAGGCCCAGACCCAGGGCACGGTCGTAGTCCACCTGGATTCTGATTTGGGGCGTCAGCACCTGTTTTTCCACCTCCAGGTCCACCACACCGTTGATGCCAGCAAGCTTTTGGCGCAGCGCCTCGGCTTGCGTGCGCAGGGTGTCCAGATCGTCGCCAAAAATCTTGATGGCGATTTGCGAGCGCACGCCCGACAACATGTGGTCGATGCGGTGGCTGATCGGCTGGCCAATGCCGATGGCCGCCGGCAGTGTGGAAACGCGGCTGCGGATGTCGGCAAACACCTCTTCCAGGCTGCGCTCGCTGCGCTTGAGTTTCAGGTCGAGCTCCGACGCATGCACACCCTCGGCATGTTCGTCCAGCTCGGCCCGCCCCGAACGGCGGCCCACATGTTCGACCTCAGGCACCTTCGCAAGAGCCTTTTCGGCAATCGTGCCGATGCGGGCCGACTCAGTAAGCGTGGTGCCGGGGTTCAGGCGCAGGCCGACCAGCGCCACGCCTTCGTTAAACGGGGGCAAAAAGGTGGTGGGAAAAAACGGCACGGCCGCCATGGCCAGCAGCGCCGCCGCGGCGCCGGCCAGCACCCAGGTGCGAGGACGCGCCAGCACATATGCCAGTGCTTTCGCGTAGCGTGCTTTCAGCCATAGCTGGGCCCGCGTATCTCCATGGTCCAGCCCTTTCATTCCCGGTAACAGGTAATACGCCATCACTGGCGTGAGCGTCACCGACACGAGCATTGATGCAAGCATGGCGACGATGTAGGCCACAGCCAGCGGCTGCATCAAGCGCCCCTCGACACCCGGCAAAAAGAACAGCGGCACCAACACCAGCACAACAATCAAGGTGGCAATCACGATGCCAGAGCGCACTTCCAGCGTGGCCTTGGCAATCAACTTCAAGGGGCCGAGTCGCCTGGCGGGATGCGCGGTGCGGTCCATCTTCAGTCGGCGCAGCACATTTTCCACGCCCACCACGGCATCGTCGACCAACTCGCCGATGGCAATCGTCAGACCGCCCAGCGTCATGGTGTTGATGGAAAAACCGAAATACTTGAAAACCAGCACGGTCGCCATGAACGAAATCGGTATGGCCACCAGCGAAATCACGGTGGTACGAACGTTCAGAAGGAATAAATACAGTACCACCGTCACCACGGCAAACGCCAGCATCAACTTGCCTTTGAGAGTATTCACCGACGATTCAATAAAGTTCGCCTGGCGCATGGTGATCTTCGGCTCGCCCATGCCCGGCGGCATGCCTTTTTTCAGCTCTTCGATGGCGGCTTCGATTTTTTGCGTCAGTGCCACGGTGTCAGCAGCAGGCTGTTTCTGGATGCTGAGAATCACGGCGGGCTGGCCGTTCAAGCCCGCATCGCCGCGCTTGATGGCGGGCGCAAACGTGACCTTGGCCACCTGGTTGAGCTGGATCGGTTTGCCGTTTTGGAAGGCTACCGGCAGGCGCTGCAGGTCCTGCAGTCGGGTGGTACGGCCGATGTTGCGGATCAGGTACTCGCGCGAATTGAGTTCAAGAAAACCGCCGCTGGAGTTGCCTGAAAAACCCTTGAGCGCAGCTTCGATGCTTTCGAGGTCAATCTTCAGCGCTGCCATGAGGGCGGTGTCGGGCTGCACCTGGTACTGGCGCACCTCGCCGCCAATCGGCACCACCTGTGCCACACCGGGCAGGGTAAGCAGGCGCGGGCGCATCACGAAGTCGGCGTACTCGCGCACCGCCATGGGGCTGATTTTGGTGGTGTCGATGGGCAGCGCCAGCAACATGATCTCGCCCATGATGGAGCTGATCGGCCCCATGCCGACATGGGTCACACCTTGGGGCAATTGCTCGCGCGCCAGTTGCAGCCGTTCCCCGACCATCTGGCGGGCGCGGTAGATGTCAGTTTTCCAGTCGAAGGTGACGTAGACGAAGGACAGGCCGACGCTGGAGATCGAGCGGATGCTTTCCACGCCGGGGATGCCACCCATGGCGATTTCCAGCGGCGCGGTGATCAGCTGCTCGACTTCTTCGGGCGCCATGCCGCCGGCCTCGGCCTGCAGCGTGACGGTGGGCTTGTTCAGGTCGGGAAACACGTCCACCGGCATTTTTACCAGCGTCAGCGCACCCAGCAGCAGCAGGACCACCGACAGCACCACCACCATCAGGCGGTTGGCGAGCGAGGTATGTATGAGTTTTTCAAACATGTTGTCCGGCCCTGTACTCAGCGAACCTGGTTGACCAGCGGCGCGCCCTGCGTCACCACCCGGTCACCGGCTTTGAGCCCATCAACAATCGCGGCGGTGTTGCCGTCCAGCGGCAACTGGCGCACGGTACGCGGCGCAAAAAGTTCGGCGCTGGTGTGAACCCACACCATGTCCTGGTTGCTGGTGTTTTTGACCACCGCGCCGTTGGGTACGGCAAAACCCTTGACCTGGCTTTTGGTCTGCACGGTGACCTTGACCGGCTGGCCGATGGACAGGGGCAGGGCCGGCTTGCCGGGCACGGTGCGAAACACCATCGGAATCGCGCCTTCGCGCAGGCTGCTGCCGGCGCCGACAAACTGCAGCGGCACGCTGCTGCCGGGCGCCGCGCTGGCGCTGGCCGACGCGATGTTGGCCGACAGTGCAGCATCAAAAGCGCTGGCTTCCACACTCATGCGGGCCGGATCGACAATCTCGAACAGCAGTTCGCCCGCATTGACGACCTGCCCGGCCACCACGCTGGCGGCGGCGATCACGCCAGAGACGGGCGCCCGCAGCGCTTCGGTGGCCGACACGCTGCCGGCCACGGCGGCTGCGCGCTGGCGCAGGCTGATCACGTCGGACTGCGCCGCTTCAATGTCTTTTTGTGGGACGGTGCCTTCAAGCTGTTGCAGCCGCACCACCCGCCTGCGCGCCAGGTCCAGGCTGGCATTGAGCTCGGCGCTTTGGGCCTGCTGGTTGGCGCGTTCAATCGCGCTGCTGGAAGCGCGCACCACGGCCAGGACTTCGCCCTTGCGCACGGCCTGGCCCAGTTGCGGCAGGCCGCGCGGGCCGGCTTCGATGCGACCGGCCTGCGTCGGCTGCACCTTGCCACCGGCATTGCTGTCGAGTACCACCCGGCCGGTCAGTTCAACCGTGGTGGGCAGGGACGCCTCTTCGACGCTGATGGTGCGCACGCCAAGCTGCCGCTGGCTGGCCTTGGGCAGAAACACATCGCCATCGGCCAGGCGCCGTGGCGCGTTGCCGCCTGCGGCGGGCGCGGCCTCGCCGTCGTGGTCGTGGCCCGGCCCCGCCTGCACGTCTAGGGTGGCTGTTGCGCCCAGGCCCAGGGCGCAGGCGGCAATCAACATACCGGCCAGGCTTTTGCGCCGGCGGGTTCGCCATGCCGCACCGGCGATAGCCGCCAGCAGCAGGGCGGCGCCCGCATAGGCTGCCCAGCGCAGCCAGGGCCGCGTCGCGCCGGCATGATCGTCTTCCGCATGCGGGTCGGTGATGACCAGGTCGCCGGCCAGCAGGTCGGTGTCTTTGCCTGCGGCGACGACAAAACTGACGGCCAGCGTGCCCGGCTGGCCCAGCAAGTCATGTTTGAAGCTGTAGCTGCCGTCCGGCTGGGGCGCGGCGGTTCCTTTGGCTGCGCCGGCCTCGACCTCGATCTTTGCATCGGTGACCGGCTCGTTGCTCGCGTAACGGTCCAGGTAAATTTTCATCTCGCCGTTGTCGACCACGCCGACAAGCTCGAACAGGTCGGAATGGCTGCTGATGCGCGGGGAGGTGACCACACCTGCCGCCGCTGGCGCTTCTGCCCCGTGGTCTCCCCCAGCCCAGGCCGTGGCAAACAAACCAGACGCTATGAAAAAAATAGCTGCCAGAGCTTGCTGGATATGGGCTTGAGGTTTATTTGGCTTGTAAATGAGGTTCATGGGAGCAATCCAAGGGCTTGGTTCAATTGGGAAACGGCGCGCTGCAGGCCCACGCGGGCGCGCGCCAGGGACAGATCGGCTTCAAACTTTTCGCTGTCGGCGCGCAGACGGGTCGGCAGGTCAGACTCGCCGAGGCGGTAAGCCTTGGCCACCAGGGTTTGCACCTCGGTGCTCAGGCGCGCGCGTTCGGCCATGCTGGCCTGCGAGCGGCGCGCCGCGTCGAGCTCGCCCAGCGCAGATGCCCGTTCGGTCTGTACCTGCCGCTGGGTCCCATCCAGTTCGGCCTGCGCGGCGTCGAGTTCTGCGCGTGCCGCAGCGATGTGCGGGGCATTGCGGCTGTCGGTGCCGAAAGGAATTTTCAGTGCCAGGCGCAAGCTGTTCTCGCTCGCGGCGCCAAAGGCCGAACGTTCGCGCGTGATGCCCACACCGACTGACATCGGGTCGCGCTTGTCGGTTTCGCTCAGTTCGAACGCCGCTTGCGCCGCCTGGACCCGCGTTTGTGCGGCCTGTAGGGCCGGGTGGACGGGGCCCATGACCGGGATGGCGGACGGCACCGGCTCGTCCAGCGACGGCACCACGGCCAGACCAGTCAGGGCCAGCCACTGGTTTTGCAGACGGGCCAGGGCCTGCTGCGCCTGTTCCCGTCCGCTGGCGGCCTGTTGGACCAGGGACTGCGCCTGCAAGCCGTCCACACGGGCGCTGTCACCGGCTTTCACGCGGCGTTCCACGTCCTGCGCCAGTGTTTGTGCTTCGCTGTGTTTGCGTTGAGCCAAGTCGCGTTCGGTGCGCGCCACGGCCACGCTGGCGGCAGCTTCGCGCACCTCGGCAGCGAGTTTCAGCCGCGCCACCTGTTGCTGCGGCTCGAAACCCAAGCGCAGCGCTGCCAGCTCACGCTGGGTGGCGCCGCGCACGCCCGGGCTCCAGATCGGCAGTTCCAGCTCGGCTTCGTATTCCCGGAAGCCGCTGTTGTTGTTGAAGCGGTCGCTGCGCTGCGCCAGCACGGCGCCCGGAGAGCCGTTGATCCAGGACGATGCAGCGCGTTCCCTAGCCTGCAATTGCGCGCGGCGGCTGTCCGCGCTGCGTGCCGCCGGGCTTAGGGCCCAGGCCGCTTCCAGCGCCTCGCGCAGGGTGGGGCCGCTGCGCGCCGTGGCGGTGGCTTCGGGGCCAGGGGGTAGCGGCAAGGGAGATGTTTGTGCGGTCGCAGCGGCAACAAAAGCAGACGCCAGCACCAAGGCCGCACAGGCCGGCTGTGCCAGGCAGAAGGGGGAAAAGTAAGGCAAGAGTTCTCTCCGAAGTGACTGAAACTTCGGCGAACATTTGCGCGACGGCGGATTGGAAAAAAAAGTCTAAGCGCCCGTCAGCTCAAAGGTTCACCGCAAATGGCGTGGTGAACTTCCATTTGGGGCGCTCGATGGTGTTGGGCTGCTCGCGGCTGACCCAGGCCTGCAGCGTGGGCAGCGGGGCGCCGACGCTCGCATCGGAGTAACGGAACTGGGCAGCCAGCATGCCGGTCGTGTGGCCATGGCCGCAGTGGCTATGGCTACAGGAATCGGCGTGGCCATGTTCATGGGCCATGCCGGATTTTTCAGCGTCCTCTGCGCCGGCCAGTTGGGCCGCCACGGCGTGGGCGGCGATGTGGCCGAGTTCCTGCGCGGCGTCGGCCGCGGCGTGGGCATGGGCGCCGCTCGACAGCAGCGCCAGCCAGACGATCAGGACGTGACAGATAAATTGTTTCACGGGCGCCATGCTAACAGCCGGCAAAGTCCCCGCGGCGCGTAAGGGATGCCCCAAGGCCGGCAACCTGCTGCTGATGTGTGCTGCATCAGCCCAATTCCTCTGCACGAGCTGGCTGATGCGCAGTCCCGGCGGCCCTGCCACCGAAAAAACGCCGCGTTTAGAGCGGGCCACCCCGCAGGCCGGCCAGTGGGGCCAGGCGCTCGATCAGGACATCGGCCTCGGTGTAGCCGCTGGCCAGCAACTGGGCCTGGCCATCACGCATGGCCAGCAGCGCGGGAAAGCCGCGTATGCCCCAGCGCAGGGCTTGCGAAAAATCGTCGCGTGTCTGCTGGCGCATGGCTTCACTCTCGAAATCGCGCAGGAAATCAATGTGGCCCCACGCTTCCTTGGTGCGGCCATGCACCTCGTCCCAGATTTCAGCGAGCACCGCCGCCTTGGTGACGTCGCGTCCCCCGGCATAAAAGGCCTGCTGGATCGCGTGGTACATGCGCAGGGCCAGCGCCGGCGCGTGCTGGCCCACCGTGACGACCGCGCGGCAGGCCGGCTCGGTGTCGTAGATGAAGTCCTCGCGTTCGAACAGCGCCTGTGAAAACGGCTGGCCCGAACGCTGCGCCACGCCGGCCCAGGCCTGGCGCAGCTTGTCCTTCAGCGCGGCGTCCATCACCTGTGTGTTGTAGGCGCGCAGGCCGCCCAGCACCAGCTGCACCGGCACCTCGGGGAAACGTTCCAGCAACTGCCCCAGCGGCACGCCAAAACCGTAACACCACGAGCACATCGGGTCGCCGACATAAATGAGGGTGACAGCAGGAGCAGGAGCAGGAGTCGGAGTTGGAGTTGGAGTTGGAGTTGGAGTTGGAGTTGGAGTTGGAGTTGGAGTTGGTGGCGTGTTCATGGGCTGGTCTTGTCAAGCAAGGTCTGGGCCTTGTCCATCCACAGCCGCAGGCTGTCCAGCAGTTCCTTCTGGCTGAACGAGCAACTTTCTTCGCTGAAGAGGGCACTGGACTCGAGTCTGTCGAGCAACTGCTGCAGCACCTCGGCATACCTTGCCGGAAGTGCCGCTTGCAGCGCCGTCTGGCTTTGCGCGAGCTGGGAAAACGCCGGTATGCCCAGCGCATCGCTGCGCAACTGCTGCAAGGCAGTGGCCAGGCTGGCGAGCTGATCACCGGCCGTCATGGCGATCCGGTGGCGGCACCGGCCACAGGCCGGACATGTGCGGGTTCAAACGCCAGCGTCAGCAGCGCCAGCAGGCCGAAGGGCACGCCCACCCAGCCGAGTTGCGACAGATGAAGGTGGTCCAGCATGGCGCCGCTGATGACGGCGCCGAGTGCCGTGCCCACATACAACATGGAGCCGTTCAGGCTCAGCAGCAGCGGCGCCTGGGCCGGTGCCATGCCGGCCAGGCGGCTTTGCTGCGGCGCCATCACGCCGAAACCTGCGATGCCCCAGACGACGAGTGTGGCCATGGTCGCGTAGAGGTGGCCGCGCGTGAACGGCAGCACGGCCATGGTGGCCACCAGCACCGCCAGTTGAACGCGCATGGTGGGCAGCGAACCGAAGCGGTCGTTGGCCCAGCCGCCCGACAGCGTGCCCGCGATGCCGGCCAGGCCGAACACCGCCAGCGTGATGGACAACTGCGTGGAGCTCATGGTGTTGAGCGCCTGCAGCACCGGGCCGATGTAGGCAAACACGCTGAAAATCGCCACGAAATAAAGCAGCGTGCGCAGCCAGGTGCGCAGCACGGCCGGTTGCCGAGCCGCCGCGCCGAAGCCGGAAAAATTGGCGCCGGCCGAGGCCATGTTGGCGGGCAGCAGCCAACTGGCCGCCACCAAAGCCGCCAGGCTGGCCCCTGCCGATAGCCAGACCGGCACGCGCCAGCCGTATTCAAAGCCGAGCCAGGCACCGACCGGCACACCCACCGCATAGCTGATGCTCATGCCCAGAAAGGTGATGGACAAGGCCCGGCCGCGCAGCGCCGGTGTCACCAGGCTGACGGCCAGCGCCGAGGCCGCGGCGCTGAACATCGCGCCGGCGCCCATCAGCACCCGGCCCAGCAGCAGCATGACGAGGCTGCCCGACAGCGCGCACACCAGGCAGCCGGCGGCAAACAGGGCCAGTGCCAGTTGCACGGCGCGTTTGCGTGGCCAGCGTGCGGTGGCAATGATCAGCACCGGCGCCAGCAGCGCGGTGGACACCGCGTAGGCCGTCATGGCTTGGCCGGCCGCGGCCAGGCTGATGTGGAGCGACTCGCTCAGCGGCACCAGAATGCCGCCCAGCACAAAGGCGCCACTGCCAATGACCAGGTTGCACAGGGCGAAGAAATAAAGAACAGGCGGCATGGATGCAGGTGGGCAAACAGCACCCGGACGTTTTGATGTGCACCGGGCAAGTTCTGGAAACAATCAATGAAACACGGCCTCAGCCCAATACAGACGGACGGACGCAGGCTGCTATAAAAAGGAGAGTGTCTGTACTCCAGCTATTTGCTGATTGTGCCCGGAGGGCGCGAAACGCGCGCGGCTTGGGGTTGGCCGCGCGGTGGGGGTGGCGGGGACGTCAGGGGGGGTCTCGGCCGTCAGTCGAGCTTGGCTCCCGACGCCTTGACCGCCTGCGCCCAGCGCGGCATTTCCGCGGCGAGGAATTTGCCGAACTCGTCGCTGCCCATGAAGGCGGGGTCGGCGCCCTGCGTGATCATGCGGTTGCGGACCTCGGCGCTGGTCATGACCTGTTTGAACGCATCGCTCAGTTTCGCCGTGACGTCCGCGGGCAGCCCGGCGGGCGCCAGAAAACCGTAGAAGCCGACCACTTCGAAATTCTTGATGCCGGACTCCATGACGGTCGGCACATCGGGCAGGGCCGGGTTGCGCGCCTTGCTGGTGACGGCCAGTGCACGCACCTTGCCCTGCTTGTGGTACGCGGCCGCCTGCGGAATCGACTCACCCATGAACTGCACCTGGCCACCCATCAGGTCGGTAAAGGCCGGGGCGCTGCCGCGGTAGGGAATGTGCACCATGAACAGCCCGGTGGCGTTCTTGAACATCTCGGGCACCAGATGGCTGATGCCGCCGTTGCCGGCCGAGCCGTAGTTGATCTGGCCGGGACGCGCCCGCGTGTAGTCGACAAACTCCTTCAGTGTGGTGACCGGCAGTTTGGGATTGACTAGCAGGGCCAGCGGCTGCATGGCGGTGCGGGCGATCGGCGTGAAGTCGCGCAGCGTGCTGTAGGGCAGCCGCGTGTACAGCGCCGGGTTGATGACCATCACGCCGGTGTTGGCCAGCATCAGGGTGTAGCCGTCGGGCGGGGCCTTCATCACGTCCTGCGCCCCGACCGTGCCGCCGGCGCCCGATTTGTAGTCGATGATGACCGGCTGCCCCAGCACGGCCTGCAGCCGCTCGGTCAGCAGGCGTGCGTGCTGGTCCAGCGGTCCGCCGGCCGGGAAACCGATCACCACGCGGATGGGCTTGTCGGGAAAAGCGGCGAACGCCGCGGACGTGGCCAGCGCGGAGGCAGCGACCAGGCAGGCCGTGATCAGTCTCCGGGGACGCAGGGTGGGGAGAAGCGCGTGGGCGAAAAAAAAGCTCATGGTGTTTCTTGGTGGTGTGGCCAGCCGGGAAATCGCAGCCGGCGCGGGCGGTGGAGGCAGCACTCCCGGCCCGGCCGCTGGCTGCGCGCAGGGTTTCATCATAGCCAGGCGAGGTCGCTCAGGCGACACTGTTTTATCAGGAGCTTCCCCGATGGACGGACGGTGCAGCTGGAGTAGGCTGTAGCTTCAATTTCATGCACTCTGGAGCCCGATTTGTCCGACCCGAAAACAGCTGCACCGGCAGCTAGCAAAAGCGCCGTCCCGCATACCCTGCATTACAAGGTCTGGCCCAAGCGCCTGCCGCACCGCATCTCTGCACCGGCCACTTCGCTGTGGCACAACCTGGCGGTCAGCGCGTTGCGTTACCCCGACAAGGCGGCGCTGGTGTTCTTCGGGCGCGTCTTCACCTATGCCGAGGTGCTGGACAAGGCCGAGCGCCTGGCGGCCACGTTGCATGAGATGGGGGTCAAAAAAGGCGACCGGGTGGTGCTGAACATGCAGAACTGCCCGCAATGGGTGATTGCCCACTTTGCCATCCTGCGGGCCAACGCCGTGGTGGTGCCGGTCAACCCGATGAACCGCGCCGAAGAGCTCAAGCACTACATCATCGACCCGGACGCCCGGGTGGCCATCACCGCGGCGGATCTGGCGCCCGAACTGGTCAAAGCCAATGGCCAGCTGCCGCCCGAGCAGCAGTTGCAACACCTGATCGTCACGCATTACAGCGACGCTTTTGATGTGCAGGCCGAAGCGTCAGCGCTGCCGCCGGCCTGGCAGGAGTGGCTGGGCACGCAGCACCCGACACCCGCGGCCAGTGATTGCCACGTCATGTCCTGGGTCGAGGCGCTGGCGCGTGACGCGCGGGGCCGGCTGCCCGACCACACGGCGACGCCACAGGACCTGGCGGTGCTGCCTTACACCAGCGGCACCACCGGCCTGCCCAAGGGCTGCATGCACACGCATGCGAGCATCATGCACAACGCGGTGGCCAGCAGCCTGTGGGGCAACAGCACGCCGGAAAACACCGTGCTTTCGGTCGTGCCCATGTTCCACATCACCGGCATGGTGTCGGTCATGCATGCGTCGATCTACGGCGGCGCGACGCTGGTCATCATGCCGCGCTGGGACCGCGAACTGGCGGGCCGGCTGATCTCGCGCTGGCGCGTCACGCACTGGACCAACATTCCGACCATGGTGATCGACCTGCTGGCCAGCCCGAACTTTGCAGAGTTTGATTTGAGCAGCCTGGTCTACATCGGCGGCGGCGGCGCGGCCATGCCGCAAGCCGTGGCCCAGCGCCTGTGGGAGCAATACGGCCTGCGTTTTGCCGAAGGGTATGGCCTGACCGAAACCGCCGCGCCTTCGCACAGCAACCCGCCCGACGCCACCAAGCAGCAGTGCCTGGGTGTGCCTTTTCTCAATGTCGACGCACGTGTGATCGACCCCTTGACGCTGGAGGAAATGCCGCTGGGCGAGCAGGGCGAAATCATCATGTGCGGGCCGCAGAATTTTTCGGGCTACTGGAAACGGCCCGAGGCCACCGCCGCAGCGTTCGTCGAGATCGACGGCAAGTCTTTCTTCCGTTCGGGCGATCTCGGGCGCGTCGACGACGAGGGCTACTTCTTCATCACCGACCGGCTCAAACGCATGATCAACGCGTCCGGCTTCAAGGTCTGGCCGGCCGAGGTGGAGGCGCTGATGTTCAAACACCCGGCCATCCAGGAGGCCTGCATCATCAGTACCAAAGATGCGTACCGCGGCGAGACCGTCAAGGCGGTGGTGGTGCTGCGGCAAAGCCACAAGGGGCAGGTCAGCGAGGCGGACATCATCGACTGGTGCAAGGAGAACATGGCGGCCTACAAGTACCCGCGTGTCGTGCAGTTTGTTGATGCCCTGCCGAAAAGCGGCTCGGGCAAGGTGATGTGGCGGACCCTGCAGGAGGCGGAAGTCGCCACCGCCTGAGGGCTTTGAAAAAAGTGCCTTTGACCCTTGTCGGACGGGCGCTGTCAGCTATCAAAAAAAGAGTATTTTGGTGGAGTTGGCGCCCGCGCCCGGCCATATCGGTTAAGGTTCGTCTCCCGGACTTCGAACAGGTGCGACGCGTCCAGACGCGTTGCCTGCGCCCATGGAAAAACCTTCACCGCCCATTTCTGACCCCTTGCTCGACAAGCCGCTGGCCGGCTGGCGGCTGCGCCTGTACGCCATCATTTTTGAAGCAGACACCCGCGCCGGACGCCTGTTCGACCAGGCCCTGATCGCCGTCATCCTGCTCAGCATTGCCGTGGTGATGGCGGACAGCGTGCAGGCTGTGCACCAGGTTTATGGCCGCGTCCTGAACGGCCTCGAGTGGATTTTTACACTGTTATTCACCGCCGAATACATCGCGCGCCTGCTGTGTGTGCGCCGGCCGCTGCAGTACGCCACCAGCTTCTTCGGCATCATCGACCTGGTCGCCGTGTTGCCGACCTACCTGGCGCTGTTTTTCCCCGAACTGCATGCGCTCATCGACGTGCGGGTGCTGCGCCTGCTGCGGGTGTTCCGCATCTTCAAACTGGCCGCCTATGTGGCCGAGTACCAGTTTCTCGCGCGAGCGCTCGCGGCCAGCGGGCGCAAGATCCTGGTGTTCCTGTCGGCCGTGCTGATGGTGGTGCTGGTCATGGGCACGGTGATGTATGTGGTCGAAGGTCCGGGCAACGGCTTCACCAGCATCCCGACCTCGGTCTACTGGGCCATCAGCACGGTGACAACGGTGGGTTTTGGCGACATCACGCCCAAGACCGACCTGGGACGGCTGATTGCGTCCTTCATGATGCTGATGGGTTGGGGCATCCTGGCGGTGCCGACCGGCATCGTGACCGCGGAGATGGCCGCACAGCGGCGGCTCCAGCTGTTGCAGACGCCGACCACGCGCACCTGCCACGAATGCCTGACCGAAGGCCATGCCGCCGATGCGAACTTCTGCTTCAACTGCGGCGCCCGGCTGCCGCCTTACCAGCAGCAGGGCAACGCTGTGGATGCTGCACCTCCCGGCAGGGCGTCCTGAGCGTTCAGCCGCCGGCGGTGAGCCGGATCGGCGTGATCTCGACCGACTCGCTGCCGGTGCTCATCCAGACCGTGCCGTCCTGGATCGTCACCTGCAGCTGCATGGTGCGGTTGGCCAGTTTGGCCAGCGCCTGGCTTTGCGCCGCCTCGATCTGCCAGACCACCAGGTTGGACGCGCGGGTGAGTTTGCTTTCGATGGCCTTCCACCACACCGGCGTGCTGCTGGCAAAGCTGTAGACGGTGACACGTTCGGCGCGTCCGGCGGCGCGCATCAGGCGCTTGTCGTCGGGCTGGCCGACGTCGATCCAGTGCAGGATCTGGTCGGTATAGTCCTTGTGCCAGAGGGCCGCCTCGTCGACATCCCACAGGTCCTTGGCGAACTCCAGCTTGCCTTTGTTGTCGTCGGCCGTCACGTTGAGCGCAAAAGCCAGCAGCCGGATCATCATGCGTTCATCGGCCTCGGAGGGGTGGCGCGCGATCGTGACGTTGTGGTCGGCGTAGACGCCGCGGTCCATGTCGGCAATCGCCAGTTGTGCTTTGTAGATGGTGGCTTTGAGTGCCATGGGGCTCTGCTGGTTGGGTGAGGGGCGGGTGGTAACCCCCTATTGGAACAGACCTTTGTCCGGCCCCCGTGTCCGGGCACGTCAGGCTGGCTATAGTTCATGCATGATTCGATTGTCCGTTCTCGACCAGTCCGTCGCCGTCACCGGCCGCAGCGAAGATGCCTCCATCCGCGAAACGCTGGCGCTTGCGCAGCACTGCGAGGCGCTCGGCTACGACCGGTTCTGGGTCAGCGAGCACCACAGCCACCCGACGATTGTCGGCAGCGCGCCCGAGGTGCTGATGGCCGCCATCGCCGCCACCACCCAGCGCATCCGCATCGGCAGTGCCGGCGTGATGCTGCCGCATTATTCGGCGCTCAAGGTCGCCGAGCAGTTCCGCGTGCTGGAGGCGCTGGCCCCGGGCCGCATCGACCTCGGTGTCGGGCGTGCGCCGGGCTCGGACGGGCGTACGGCCCAGCTGCTCAACCCGAATGCGCGTCACGCGGCCGATGACTTTCCCAGGCAGGTGCGTGAACTGCAGGCTTGGGTCGGCGGCGTCGACCTGCCCGAGGGGCACCCGGGCCACGGCGTGACCGCCAACCCGACCGGGCCGGGCGCGCCCACGCTGTGGATGCTGGGCAGCTCGAATTACGGCGCGCAGCTGGCGGCGCATTACGGCCTGCCCTATGCGTTTGCGTACTTCATCACCGACGGCCAGGGGGCCAAAGAGGCGTTGGCCATCTACCGCGAGCTGTACCGGCCCAGTCCGCAACATCCGGAACCGCAGCCCGCGCTGTGTGTGTGGGCGCTGGCTGCTGACACCGAGGCCGAAGCCTGGCAGCTTTTCACCAGCCGCGAGCGCTGGAAAATCGACCGCAACCAGGGTGCGCTGGGGCCGTTGCAGTCACCGGCGGAAGTCGCGCAGCGGCCTTACAGCGCGGCCGAGCAGGCCGAGGCCGAACGGCTGCGGCGCTCGGCGCTGGTCGGCAGTGCCGAGCAGGTGGCCGGCAAGCTGCGTGCGCTCTCCGACAGCCTGCAGGTCGAGGAACTGGTGGTCATCACCTGGACGCATGACCCGGTGGCGCGCCGCCGCTCCTACAATTTGCTGGCGCAGGCGTTGGGCGCCGTCCCGGCCTGAGCCCATCAAGCCATCAGACAACTCCCCCATGAGACAACAACCCGAGGACCCCTCCATGACTGCTCCCCTGTTCAGCGCCACCATTGCCGGCAGCCTGCCCAAACCCGCCTGGCTGTCGGAAACCCACAAACTCTGGCCGCAGTGGAAGGCCGAAGGCGCCGAGCTGGCCCAGGCCAAGGCCGATGCCACGCTGCTGTGGATCAAGGCGCAGGAGGATGCCGGCCTGGATGTCATTGGTGACGGCGAGCAGTCGCGCCAGCATTTTGTGCACGGCTTTCTCGAGCAGGTCGAAGGCATCGACTTCGAGCACAAGGTCAAGATGGGCATACGCAACAACCGCTATGACGCCATGCTGCCGCAGGTCGTGTCGGCGCTCAAACTCAAGGGGCGTGTGCATGCGGCCGAGGCGCAACTGCTGCGCGCGCACACCACCAAAAAGATCAAGTTCACCTTGCCCGGCCCGATGACGATTGTCGATACCGTGGCCGACCAGTTTTATGGCGACCGCATGAAGATGGCCATGGCGTTCGCCGAGCTGCTGAACCAGGAGGCGCTGGCACTGCAGGCCGACGGCGTGGACATCATCCAGTTCGACGAACCGGCCTTCAACGTCTACATGAAGGACGCCGCCGACTGGGGCGTGAAGGCGCTCGAGCGTGCCGCGCAGGGCCTGACCTGCACGACGGCGGTGCACATCTGCTACGGCTACGGCATCAAGGCCAACGACGACTGGAAGAAAACACTGGGCGAAGAATGGCGCCAGTATGAGCAAATCCTTCCCGCGCTGGCGAAAAGCAGCATCCAGCAGGTCAGCCTTGAGTGTTACCACTCGCATGTACCGCCGCACCTGATGGCCCTGCTGGAAGGCAAGGACGTGATGGTGGGGGTGATCGATGTGGCGAGCGACGAGATTGAAACCCCCGAGCAAGTGGCAGACACCATCGGCGAAGCCCTCAAGTACGTGCCGAAAAACCGCCTGCTGCCCTGCACCAACTGCGGTCTGGCGCCCATGGACCGCGAGGTGGCCCTGAAGAAGCTGCAGGCCTTGGCCCAGGGGGCGGCACTGGCGCGTCAGCGTTACGGCGCCTGAGGCGGGCGCCGTGACCACACTGGCTTTTGCTGCGCCGGCCGAGGTCGGCCTGTGCCCTGAGCGCCTGCAGCGCCTGCTGGCCGTGCTGCAGGCCGACATCGAGCGTGGGCGACTGCCCGGCGCGGTGGTGCTGGTGGCGCGCCGCGGCAAGGTCGCCCTGTTCGAAAGCCTGGGCCGGCAGGACCCGGCTACAGGCAGCCCGATGACCCGCGATTCGATTTTCCGCATCTACTCGATGAGCAAACCCGTGGTGTCGATGGCGGTGATGATGCTTTTGGAGCAGGGCAGGCTGCTGCTCAGTGACCCGGTGGCCAGGCACCTGCCGGAATTCGCCAACCAGAAGGTCGCCGTGGAGCGGGAGGGGAGGGTTGAACTGGAAGACCTGCGCCGGCCTGCCACTGTGCAGGACCTGCTGCGCCACACGGCCGGCCTGACCTACGAATTTTTGGGAAGCGCCGACGTGCAGCGCCAGTATGCCAAGCTGCAGATGGGCTCGCGCGAGCGCAGCAATGCGGAGTTTTCCAGGGTGCTGGCCGGCTTGCCTCTGATGTACCAGCCCGGCAGCGTCTGGGAATACAGCCGCGCGACGGACGTGCTGGGGCGGCTGGTCGAAGTGCTCAGCGGCCAGACCCTGGGCGAGTACCTGCGCCGCAACATCTTCGTTCCCCTGGGCATGCACGACACCGGTTTTTCGGTGGGTCAGGCCCATCACCCGCGGATTGCCGAGCCCTTTGCACACGACCCGGACGGTGGTGTGCCGATGCGCGTGCTGGAGCCGCGCCGCGCGGCGACCATGGAAAGTGGCGGTGGTGGCCTGTTGTCCACGGCCATGGACTACGCGCGGTTTCTGCAGTTCATGCGCAACCGGGGCGAACTCGATGGCGTGCGCCTGCTGGGTTCGCGTACCGTGGACTTCATGACCGCCGACCACCTGGGCGCCATCCCCGTCACGGGTGACGTGTTGCCGCCTGGTTATGGCTTCGGCCTCGGCTTTGCCGTGCGCACCGCGACCGGCATCGCGTCCGTGCCCGGCTCCAAGGGTCTGTATTACTGGGGCGGCATCGCCGGCACCACGTTTTTTGTGGACCCGGCCGAAGACCTGTATGCGGTGCTGATGATCCAGGCGCCCAACCAGCGCGACCACTACCGGCCGCTGTTTCGCAGCCTGGTGTACGCTGCCCTGCTGGATTAGAAATTGCTGGACCAGAAACTGGTTTTTCCGGAGACACACCATGAGCCACGACACCGGCCACAGCCATCCCCACGGACACAGCCACGCGCCCGAAGGCACCGACTGGAAACACGACGGTGTGCGCGTGATCCCCGGGGGGCAACTGGACGGCAACGTGCCGTCCACGCCCGGCATGGACCGCAAGGCGGCGATCAATTTCGCCCGCGTCGGCGCGCAGAAACTCTGGGCCGGCACGGTCACCATCCATGCCAACGCCAAGACCGGCGCGCACCATCACGGCCATCTGGAAAGCGTGATTTATGTCGTCAGGGGCCGTGCCCGCATGCGCTGGGGCGAACACCTGGAGTTCACGGCCGAGGCCGGCCCGGGGGACTTCATCTATGTGCCGCCCTACGTGCCGCACCAGGAAATCAACGCGAGTCCGACCGAGCTGCTCGAGTGTGTGCTGTGTCGCAGCGACGGCGAAGCGGTGGCCATCAACCTCGATATCGCGCCGGTCGAGAAGCCCGAGCAGGTGTTGTGGATTGATCCGACCCACCCCCACGGCGGTGTGTAAAGCGCAGGTCAAGCTGCGGTGAGCAGCGGGTGAAGCTGTTCGCGAGTGTGCAATAAGACACACTTTGGGACGGCTCGCGCTAACCTTCCCTTACGAATGTCACCTCGTCCTACATCCGCGTTCACATGAGTTGGTTACAACTGAGGCTCAACCAAGGAGTACCCATCATGGATACAAACAACCAGACACCAGTCACCCCCGGCAGCCAGCCCGCTTTCTCGCAACGCATGCAGCACAGCAAATCGCTGATAGCAATTGTGGCCGTGCTCGGGGTCACCGTGATGGCGCTCGCCGCCGCACTCGTGGTCAACCGTTCTGACGCGCAGTCGGGCGGCACCGAGGCCGTGGCCCCAACGACACAGACCAGCACAGCGGCCAAGCTGGCCAGCAACAATACGACCAGCACGACCAGCACGACCAGCACCAACAGCACCAGGCCAGCACCAGCCAAGCCGGTCGTCCAGCCCCGGCCTGTGGTCGTGGCCCAGGCACCGGCGCCCAAGCCCGTGGTCTGCGCCGACTGCGGCACGGTGGAAGCCGTGACTGCCGTGCAGCGCCAGGGCGAAGTCAACGGCGTGGCTGTGGGCAACACCACCGTCGGCCTGGGTACCGTCGCGGGCGGCGTGGTCGGCGGCCTGTTGGGCAACCAGGTGGGCGGCGGCAGCGGCAAGACGGCCATGACGGTGCTCGGCGCCGCCGGCGGTGCGTTTGCCGGCAACCAGATCGAGAAAAACATGAAGAAAGTCACCGTCTACCAGGTGCGCGTGCGCATGAACGACGGCTCGACCCGCAACGTGGAAGTGTCCAGCTCGATCCCCGTGGGCTCCCGCGTGATTGTTGAAGGCAACAACCTGCGCATGGCCTGATTGGTCGCCGCTTTGGCGGCGCGATTTCTCACAGAACCTCGAAAAAGCGTGATGGGTAACCATCACGCTTTTATTTTTGGCTTTTGCAGACTTGTCTCGCAGTTGCTGCAGAGTGTGCGAAGATTGTTGGCAGGCAACCCCCTTTCCCCTCCGCGGACGGCGGACCCCGGCAACCCATGAAAGACGTGATATGAAGGCCATCTGGAACGGCGCAGTGATTGCGCAAAGCGACGACACCGTGGTGCTCGAAGGCAACCACTATTTCCCCGAAAGTTCGCTCAACCGCGACTACGTCACCTTCAGCAACCACCACACCATGTGTGCGTGGAAAGGGCAGGCCAGCTACTACTCGCTGCTGGTCAATGGTGAGATGAACACCGACGCCGCCTGGTATTACCCCGAACCGAAACCCGAGGCCGACAACATCAAGGGTCATGTGGCTTTCTGGAAGGGTGTGAAGATCGAACCGTGATGCCCCAGCCCGAGTGAGTTTTTGTGAAGGAAGCCTGATCATGTTCAAACACATCCTGCTGCCGGTTGACGGCTCGTCCACCTCGATGATGGCGGTCGAGAAGGCCTGCGCGCTGGCCCAGGCTTTCAAAAGCACGGTGACGGCGATCTACGTGATCGATCCCTACGCCTTCAGCGGGGTCGGCACCGATTTCGCCTATGGGCAGGCGCAGTACCTCGGGGCGGCCACGGCGGAAGCCAATGAAGCCCTCAAGGGTGCCACGCAGGTGCTGGAAGCGGCCGGTGTGACGGTCAAGGCCTCCATCATCGAAGGCCATGCGATTTACCGCGGCATTCTGGAGACCGCCAGTGCGATCGGTGCCGACCTGATCGTGCTCGGTTCGCACGGGCGCCGCGGTCTTGAAAAACTCGTGCTCGGCAGTGTCGCTGCGCAGGTGCTGGCGCATGCCCATTTGCCGATTTTGGTGGTGCGGGACTGAGGTCTTCACTCGGGCGACTGCCTGATCCCGCCGGTTTCGGCATCAAATCGGCCTGTAGCCCTTGTCCGATGGTCGCGAACAGCTATTGAGTTTATAGCAACCCATCTTTCAGGCTGTCATCCCGGACTTGATCCGGGATCCGTGTTGGCGTTCCTTCAGACGCCATTCGGGCCGAGCCTGTGAAAGCCGTCTTTGCGTCCACCGTTCGTGGTTCGCCCGCTGGCCGGGTCTCGCCCCGGCGGGCGAGGCACTTTGTCTTTGCTTCGCCAAAGAAAAGTACCCAAAAGAAAGGCGACCCGATGGTCTGGGTCCCTCCGCTTCGCTACGGGCAACCTGCGGTGCTCGCCGAAAGTGGGGTCGAGCTCGAACTCGCCTTCGGCTCAGACAATCGCTCGCCCTGATCCACTTGCGGCTGCGCTCCTCGGCCCAGCCCGACGGGTGGGGAACAAATGCGGGTTCGGGATCGGTTGCGGGGAGACATGCGGCCGTGATGTTTGCACACGAGCGCAGCGCACATGGCCAAATGAAGTCCCCCTCCATCGCCCAGCGGGGCGAGGGAGGGGTTAGGGGTGGGAGTGGGGAGTCCGTCCTACTGTCCAAAGCGGACCACAGACGCAGCGTGATGCCGCAAAAGATTTCGCCGAGAGCTTGCGAACGAAATATGCCCTCAGCCAGTATCCCGAAAGCGCAAGCAGCTATCAAAAATATAGCGAACTAACGTTGCAGGCAGGATTTCAGTCGCGCACGTCGGCCACCGGCTGGCTGCCAAAGTCCGGCCGGGCCAGGTAGGCCAGGATGCGTGTGGCGGCTTCGTCCGGTGACGTCAGCTGGCCCTTGTCCTTGAGGCTGATGAAGTTCTGCTGGTCGGGAAAGGCCGACGCGTCGGCGCTGCGCAGCTGGACCTGCATGTCGGTGTCGATCACGCCGGGCGCGAGTGAGCAGACCGCCGCACCGTTGGGTTTGAGCGCTTCTTCGAGCGCCACACAGCGCGTGAAGTGGTCCATGCCGGCCTTGGCCGCGCAATAGATGGACTGCGAGGCCATGGCCTTGCGTCCCAGCCCCGACGAAATATTGAGCACCTTGCGCCGCGCTGGCCAGCTTTCGGTGGCGCGCAAAAAGGCTGCGGTCAGCTGCATGGGCGCTTCCAGGCCGACACGCAGCCCCAGGCGCAGATCGTCGGCGTCGGCGTCGCTGAGCGGGCCGATGCGCGGAATCATGCCGGCATTGTTGATCAGCACGGCGCTGGAGAAACCGGCGTGGGCCTGCTCGCGCAGCCATTGTTCGAGCCGCGCGCTGGCGTCCGCGCTGCGCGCCAGGTCCAGCGTCCACTGCAGGAGCGGCGTGCCGGCGATCTTGGCCTGGGCGGCCAGGGTTTCATTGGCCTTGCGTGACATGCACAGCAGGGTGTTGCCTGGCTTGAGCAGCTTGCGCGCCATGGCCAAGCCCATGCCGCGGGAGGCGCCGGTGAGGATAAAGAGGTGTTGGGTCATGGCTAGCGATATTACCGACAAACGGCGACGCTGAGCCTTGTTCCTGCCGATCAGGCGGCCAGCACGATGGGAAAGCGGGCCTGCAGGCCGTCGCTGCCCGGCGCAAACGGCACGGTCAGGGCCGCGCGGTCCGCCTCGCCCAGGCTGCGCCACAGAAAGTCGCGCGGATTGCCGGGGTCGCCGGTCACATACAGCTGGGTGGTCAACAGTTCCCGCTGGCCGAGTTTGACCTTGACGTGGATGTGCGGCGTGCGTCCGGCATAGGCCACTGGGCGCAGGGTGCGAAAGCGGTAGCGGCCGTCGGCGCCCACCGTCACCCGGCCAAAGCCCTGGAAGCGGCGGTCCGCCCTGTCGCCGTCACCCGGGTGGTGGTAGTGGCCGGCGTGGTCGCATTGCCAGATCTCCACCTGCGCGCCGGCCACGGGTTTTCCGGCCAGGTCGCTGACGCTGCCCTCGACCCAGGCGCTTTGCCCTTCGGGGTAAGTCAGCGCGCCGTTGCGCAGCAGGTCATGGTCGCTGTCCCGCGGCAGGACCGCCGGGTAAAACGGCCCTTCGGTTTGCGTCGGTGTGGCGCGGCGGCTGGCGGCCGGCTGGGCGCGCGGGCCCAGCCACAGCGCAGGCGCCGCCACCAGGGCGGCCGCCACGGTGCGGCGGCGCAGCAGGGCGGCTGGGGAAGAAGGCGGTGGGACAGGGCGCATCGAAGGTCTCCGGTGATCAACATGGGATGCGAAGCCGGCGCTGAAGTTCCGGCCTGGCGCCCCGGCTTGTCAGAAGGTGTCAGAAGGGCGCCGGGCTGGCGAACTGCAGGGGCAGGCCGCTGACCGGGTGCACCAAACCCAGCGCACAGGCATGCAGCAGCAGCCGGGGCGCGCGGGCTTGCACGTCCACCGGCGCATACAGCCTGTCGCCCAGAATCGGATGGCCCAGGGCTTGCAGGTGCACACGCAACTGGTGCGAGCGGCCGGTGACGGGTTCGAGTTCCACGCGTGTGCTGTTGGTGGGTGCGTCAAACGCCAGGGCCCGCCAGCGTGTCTGGCTGGCCTTGCCACGTTCGGCGTCGATGATGCGCAGCGGCCGGCGCGGCCAGTCCACCACGATGGGCAGGTCGATCAGGCTCCAGCCCCCGGGACCGGCACCGGGCGCCGCCTTGGGTTGGCCATCCACCACGGCGACATAACGTTTGTGGATCTCGCGGCGTTCGAACAGCGCGCCCAGGGCGCGCTGGATGCTGATGCTGCGCGCCATCAGCATCAGGCCCGAGGTGGCCATGTCCAGCCGGTGCACCACCAGCGCGTCGGGGTAGCTCGCCTGGACGCGTGCGCTCAGGCAGTCCTGCTTGTCCTCGCCCTTGCCCGGCACCGCCAGCAGGCCGGCGGGTTTGGCCAGCACCAGCAGGGCGGCATCGGCATGGACGAGCTCAAAACCGTCGGGGACGCCATGACCTGCGGGGTCATGGTTTTGCTGCTGCGCCGCGTTCATGATTCACCCATCAGCAAGCAACTTGAAGAAGGAGAAAATCATGAGCGACGCAGGTGCCATTTCGATTGCATGTGGGTTGATGATCGGCCTGGGCGCCATTGGCGCCTGCCTGGGCATTGGCGTGATGGGCGGCCGCTTCATCGAAGGGTCGGTGCGCCAGCCCGAACTGATGGAGCCGCTGCAGGTCAAGATGTTTTTGCTGGCGGGCCTGATCGATGCCAACTTCCTGATCGGTGTCGGTGTGGCCATGATGCTGCTGTTCGCCAACCCGATGGCGGCCTAGCCTTTGGGTGGCGGGAAATTGTGCACGGTCGGGGCGGCGCGCCGCTGCTCGCGCAGCATGAAGAGGTAAAGGCTTTCGACCTTTTCCCGAGCCCAGGGGGTCTTGCGCAGGAACTTCAGGCTGGACGGGACGCTGGGCTCGAAGGTGAAACAGCGGATGTTGATGCGCTGGCCGAGCTCTTCCCAGCCATAGTGGTCCGACAGGGCGGTGACCATGGCTTCCAGCGTGACGCCGTGCAACGGATCTGTCATGGAGCCCCCACGCTTGTCGCTTCGCGTACTGCGCTGCCCCCTGAGGGGGCGCTGCGCCTGCGGCCCGGCGAAGCCGGTTCCGCGGCCCCGGCTGGTGAAGAGGGCGCCTCTGCTGACTTCACTGCTTTATTTGTTCTTGAGCTTGCCGCGCAGGGGGACTTGCGTGACGACGGTCGGGCGCACCGCATCGGGCGATACGGCTTTCGGGGGCGCCGTGTCCTTCTTGGGCTTCTTGACCATCTTGTCCTTGTTTTGCTGTCCTTTTGCCATGGTGTTCTCCGGTGGGTTGATGGGGTGTAGCGTGATTATCAGTGCAACTTGATGCGCGGACGATAGGTGCGGTCAATCATTTCCGACAGCGTGATCAGGGCGGTTTTTTTCCAGCCGCCCAGCGCCAGCTGGTGCTGCTTGTGCAGCGCCCAGTACATGATCTTGGCGAGTTGCCCCTCGATGAAAAAGCTGCCTTTGGTCAGGCTGCCCATCAGGCTGCCGACCGAGGAATATTCCGACAGCGACACCAGCGAGCCCTGGTCCCGAAAGACAAAGGGGGAAACCGGCTCGCCACGCTGCAGCCGCGGCAGCGCCTTGACCAGATACATGGCTTGCTGGTAGGCGGCCTGTGCACGCGGCGGCACCCAGGTGCCGTCGGGCTGCTGGCAGGCGGCGCAATCGCCGAAAGCGTAGATGCTGGTATCCGTGGTCTGCAGGTTGCCGTTGACGACGAGCTGGTTGAGCCGGTTGGTTTCCAGGGGCGCCTCACCTCCCAGGGTTTTCAGGAAGTCCGCCGCCTTCACACCGGCCGCCCACACCGAGAGACTGGAGGAAATCACCTTGCCGCTGGCCATCTTCAGGCTGTCCGCGGTGACCTCCACCACCTTTTCATTGGTATGCACCTCGATGGCCAGCTTGCGCAGTTCACGCAGGGCCGCATCGCTCAGGCGTTCGGGCAGTTGCGCCAGCAGGCGCGGGTCCGCTTCGATCAGCACGATTTGCAGGTCTTTTTCCGGGTGGATGTGGTCGAAGCCGAAATTGGCCAGCACCTTGGCCGACGCATGGAGTTCGGCGGCAAGCTCCACACCGGTGGCGCCACCACCGACGATGGCCACGGTCAGGCGCCCGCTGCCGGCGCTGCGCGGCACGGTTTGCGCCCGTATGCAGGCGTTGATCAGGCGGTTGTTGAAACGTTTGGCCGCTTGTGGGCTGTCCAGCTTGATCGTGTGCTCGGCCGCACCCAGGGTGCCGAAGTCGTTGGTCTGGCTGCCCACGGCAATCACCAGCGTGTCATAGCTCAGCTGCTGCGCCGGCGTGATCTCGCGCCCGGCCTCGTCATGGCTGGCGGCCAGCTGCAGGGTCTTGGCGGCACGGTCCACCCCCTCCAGGCGGCCGAGGCGGAACTTGAAATGGTTCCAGCGTGCCTGGGCCAGGTACTCGATCTCCTCGGCGTGGGTGTCAAAACTGCCGGCCGCCAGCTGGTGCAGCAGCGGCTTCCACACATGGGTGCGCGCGGCGTCCACCAGTGTGATTTCAGCCTGGCCCCTTTTGCCCAGACGCTTGCCCAGTTGCGTGGCCAGCGCCAGCCCGCCTGCGCCTCCGCCGACGATCACGATGCGTTGCATGAATTTCCCTCCTCGGCATCAGGCTGCCAGCAGTGTTGTTGTGGCGACATGGTAACTGCCGGGTGTGCCTGATGCTGCTGCGGGTTTGGGGTGGTGACTCTATCGGTGTGGCAATCTGGTTGAGGAGTGATTGGGTTTTTGGTGTGGATAGCTTTGGTGGTTGGCCAGCAAGCCGGGGGTTGCCCGGCGGCAACTCACTTTTCTTTTGCGTCGCCGGCCAAAAGAAAAGTAAGCAAAAGAAAAGGCGACCCTGCTGTCTGCGACCCCCTTCGCTTGCGCTACGGGGGCAACCTGCGGTGCTCGGTCCAGCCGGGGCCGGGCTCGAACTCGCTGCGCTCAGACAATCGCCCGTCCTGATCCGGCTGGACCTCCGCTCCTCGGCGCAGCCAGAAGGGGGGTGGGAGCGGATTCGGGTACGGAATCGGGCTCCGGCGAGGACGCGCAAAGCGCGTCCTCGCCTCCCCGCATTGGTATTGGTTTTCGGTATCCATTTCCCCCACCCGTCGGGCTGGGCCGAGGAGCGCAGGCAAAAGCGGATCAGGGCTCGCGATTGTCTGAGCCGAAGGCGAGTTCGAGCGAGACCCCGCTTTTGTCGAGCACCGCAGGTTGCCCGCAGCGAAGCGGAGGGACCCAGACCATCGGGTCGCCTTTCTTTTCCTTAGGTTTCTTTGGCGAAGCAAAGAAAAGTAAGTCGCCCGCCGGGGCGAGACCCGGCTAGCTGGCGGCACTACTCCAGATCAAGCAAGCAAAAAGGGCCGCCAACCCTCACCGCTGATTCTCCCCCCGCATGCGATTGATCTCGGTCGGTGTCACCGCGCTTGCCTGGTGGCCCCATGCGCTGCGCAGGTAAGTCAGCAGCTCGGCCAGTTCGGTGTCGTCGAGCACCAGGACAAACGGCGGCATGCCGAAGGGGCGCGGATTGCCGGCCGTGGCCGGGGCGTAACCGCCGTTGAGCACGATCTGCACGAGGTTGGCGGTGGATGCCATGGTCACGGCGCGGTTGCCGGCCAGCGCCGGGTAGGCGCCCGGCACGCCCTGGCCCTGGTCGCCGTGGCATTGCGCGCAATGCTGCTCGTACAGCTTGGCGCCGGCGGCCGGCGGGCGGCCCGCCACTGCGGTGGAAGCGCGGGCCACCGGCGCAGGCGGCAGCGACTTCAGGAACACGGCCATCGCCGCCAGGTCCTGATCGCTCATGTGCTGGGTGCTGTGCAGCACCACCTCGGCCATGGGCCCGAGCACCGAGCCGCGCGGCGACACGCCGGTCTTGAGCAGGGCCGCAATGTCTTGCGGCGTCCAGTCGGCCACGCCGGCCTCCGACGCCGAGGTCAGCGAGGGCGCGTACCAGTTCTGCATCGGGATCAGGCCGCCGGCCAGGTCCAGTGGGGTGTTGCTGGCGCCCAGCGCATTGCGCGTGCTGTGGCAGGCGCTGCAGTGGCCCAGGCCGCGCACCAGGTAGGCGCCGCGGTTCCACTCGGCCGTCTGTTTCGTGTCGGGCGCGTAACGCCCCGGGCTGAAGTACAGCGCCCGCCAGACCGCCAGTGCGGCCTGCGTGCTGAAGGGCCAGCGCAGGGTATGGGGCGTGTTGGGCTGGGTGGCCGGCGGCAGGCTGTGCAGGTAGGCGTAGAGCGCGTCCGAGTCTTCGCGCGTGATTTCGGTGTAGTTGGTGTAGGGGAAGGCCGGATAAAGCAGGCGGCCGTCCCTGGAGCGGCCGTTGTGCATGGCACGCCAGAAGTGGGTGGGTGACCACTGGCCGATGCCGGTGCTGCGGTCGGGGGTCAGGTTGCTCGAAAAAACGGTGCCGAACGGCGTGTCTATGCCGCGGCCACCGGCGTACGGCGTGCCGCCGCGCGCGGTGTGGCAACTCATGCAGTTGCCGGCGCGCGCAAGGTAGGCGCCACGTGTTATCCGCGCCGGCAGGGCGGCCGCGGTGGCCACGGGCGTCGTGACGTTGGGTTCATCGCGCACGTTGAGCTGCCAGACGAGGGCGGCCAGTGCCAGCATGGCCGCGGCGAGGCCCAGGAGCCAGGTGGCCAGCCGTTTCATGGCCGGGTGCCCCGGGGTGCGGCGGCGCTGCCGCACGCCGGGAGCGCCTGGCCGGTGGGCGCGGCCGGCAGGGTCGCCGCCGGTTTGCTGCTGGCCGGCAGCGGCTGGGCCGCCAGCCAACTGGTGGCGGCATGGATGTCTGCGTCGCTCATCCGGGCGACGATGTTGGCCATGCAGTCGGGCGCGTGGGCGCGCCGCTGTCCGGTGCGCCAGGCGCCAAGCTGCGCGTTCAGGTAGTCGCGCGGCAGCCCCAGCAGGCCGGGCACATGGGGGACGACCCCGGTCATGGCCTGGCCGTGGCAGGAGACGCAGGCTGGCAGGCGCCGGCCAGGGTCGCCCTGCATGACGAGCGTTTTGCCGCGCTGCAATACCTCGGGCGCAGCCGCCGGCGCGGCCGGGGCCGGGTAGGGCAGGTCAAGGGCCGAAAAGTAGCGCGCAATTTCCATCAGGTAGTCGTCGGACAGCGGATCGACCAGCTGCGTCATCAGCGCGTAGTGGCGCCGGCCGTCGCGGAAGTTGAGCAACTGGTTGTACAGGTAGCCGGCGGGTTTGCCGGCCAGGCGCGGGTAGTAGCCGTCGGGGCCGGCGCGTCCCTGGGCGCCGTGGCAGGCGGTGCAGGCCAGGGTGCGTTGGGCGATGGTGTCTTCAAACGGCGCGGCGCCCGCCGTCCCGGCCAGCAGCCAGATGGCCGCGGCCAGCAGGTGTGCCAGCGCGGTGGAGGGGAGGAATAAAAATGTTTTCACGGGGGCATCATGCCTTGGGGCAGGGGCGCTGGTCCCAAACGCGTTGCAGGGATGGTCAGCGCAGCGGTAGCGGGCGGTCCCGGCGTGCACTTTAACGTTTGGGGCTGCTGCGCAGGCAGGTCAGGAAGTGGTCCCAGCTGGCCTGCAGTTCCTTCATGCGGGCGCCCTTGTCGAGCACGGCGCCACTGGCTGCCTCGGTACGCCTGACCACTTTGGCCAGGGCGCTGGCCGGTAGCGGCCCGACCTGCTGGCGCAAGGCCCCGGCCTTGAGGCGCATGTCCGAGATATCGTCCCTGACCAGCGACTTGTTGGATGCGCAGGCGATGCCGCCCACCAGTTCGGCCATCTCTGCCAGGGCCGGGTCCAGGTACCAGACCGCCGCCGTGCCGAGCGCCAGTGCCCAGATGCGCTTGTCGCGTGTGGGCGCGACGTGAACCGACCCGGCAGCGGGTGCCGCTGTCTCCTGGGGTTGAACGGTTGGCGTCTCGGTTGGCGTCTTCATGGAAGTGCTGAGCTTGGCAGGCAAAGCTGAATTTTCCCTGACTTGTTCGGAGCCTGCTGGCCGGCGCCTGCGAGACCCTGTACGACTCCTGTGCACTTTGACGGCCATGCTGGCTCCAGCGTAGCTAGGGATAGCGCGGGTTGCTATTAAAAAAAGAGCAAGGTCATGGCCCGGCCAGCCAGCGGGCAAGCTGCTGGCAGACCCCGCCGGGGTCATCGTGCGGCAGGTTGTGGCCGGCCCAGGGGTGCTGCTGGGCCGGTGAGGAGCGGGGCGCAGACGCTTGGGGCAAGAGCATCGCGCAGCGTTGCGTCAACGCCATTCGTTCCGCTATTTCAACGGAGAAATCCCTTTGGCTCTTGCCTCCTCAATCGGCTGCCACGGACCAAACTTGTGCTGCTCGGCCGAAAAGCCCGGCGTGTAGGGCGGAAAGGCCGCATCGACCGGCTTGTTCTTGCGTGCCGGGAAATCCTTTTCAAGATCGCGCTTGACCGGCCGTGGCTGGCTGTTGATGAACGCGGCCACATCAAAGGCCTGCTCATCGGTCAACACCGCGTTCAGGTGCGTGATACCGCTGGGCATATTGCCCTTGATGAAGCCTGCCGCCAAGGTGATCCGGCCCATGCCGGCGCCGTTGTTGTAGCTGTCAGGGCCCCAGAGCGGCGGAAACAGGTAACCGTTGGCATCGCCCGACTTGCCGCGGCGCACGCCCTGGCCCTTGTCGCCATGGCAAGCCACGCAGGTGTTCGCGTAAACCTGTTTTCCGGCCACAGGGTCGGCAGCGCGCGCCAAGGTTTTGAGCTTGAGCGTGCCACCGCCCTCAAGTTTGGTGCCCACCGGAATGCCGGTCGACAGAAAATGCAGATAGGCCATCATGGCTTTCATTTCTTCGCTGTCCAGCGGCAGTTTTTTCCCGTTCATGCTGCGCTCCATGCAGCCGTTGATGCGCTCCTCGCTGGTCGAAACCGCGTCTTCGCGCCCGCGGTACTGGGGAAAGCTGGCAAAGGTGCCGACCCACGGGTTGCCGAACTTGCGCCCGCCGGCTTCCATATGACACGAAGTGCAGGCCAGGTTATTGCCGGCATAGCGCTTTTTCACATCCTTGACTTCAGGTCCGATGTGCTTGTAGGTTTCCTCCATCAGCAGCCTGCCCTGGCGCACTGACTGGCCGTACTTGTCGTCAGGCAATTTCGTGATGTCGGGCGCTTTCCAGTCTTTTGCGCCGGGCGCGGATGCCGCTGGGGCAGGCGCGGCAGCGCCCATGCCAGTGCCTGGACTTTGCGCAACAGCGAGCGAGCTCATGCCGACGCTGAGGGCACTGAGGGCTAGTGCTGTGAAGAGTTTGTTAACGCGTTTCAATGCAATCTCCCAAAAAATGATCTGTAAAACTGATTCGACAATCGTATGCCCCCACCGTGCTGCTTCACCATGCGCTAGCGCAACATGGCCCGATCTGGTTACAAGATTGGCAAAGCCGGCAGGGAGCCTGCGCGGGCCTGTTTTTGTTTGTAAGAAAATGGCCGCTAGCCCTTGCTAAACGTGTACTGAATGCTATCAAAAAAGTAGCACTTTCGTGTCCCTCTGAAGCTTACCGGCGCCCTGCAGAGGTCGCCGCTGACGCGCTAGGGATCAGCCAGTTCGCCATGGTTTGGTGGGTCCATAGCGGGTCGTCGTGGCACAGGTCGTGGCCGGCCCAGGGGTGCTGGCCGTGACGGGCGCCCCAGGCGGCGGCCAGTGTGGCCGAGCAGGCCGGGTCTACCAGCTGGTCGGCCCTCGACGACAGCAGCAGCACCGGACAGGCCGGCGCGGACGGCATCGCTTGAAAGCGCGCCGCAGCCAGCAACTGGCGCAGGGCGTTGGCGCTGCTGACCGGTGCGCTGCGACGGATATGTTCCCATAGTGCAGCATCGGTTTGCAGGGCGTCTGTGTTCGCGCAGGTCAGTCGGTGGATGCGGCGCTCCACGCCCGCTGCATTCTTCCATTGCGCGGCGATGCTCAGCAATTGCGGCCAGCAAGTCGGCCGCAGGCGCTGCGTCAGCGGGTTGAAGGGCCGCATGCTGGTGTTGATGAGGACCAGCCGCTGGATCTCCTGGGGATGCTGCTGCGCCCAGTCCACGGCCACCATGCCGCCCAGCGACATCGCCAGCAGCTTCCAGGGGGGCGGCACGCCCTGCGCCTGCAGCTGGCGGCGTGCCAGCGCCATGATGCCGCGCACCGAGGCCGGCGACACCTGGCGGTGAACCACACCGTTGCCCGGCAGGTCCAGCGTCACGACCCGACCGGCGCCCGGCAGGCCGGCCAGTTGCTGGGGAAAGGTGCCCCAATGCCTGGCCTCGCGGGTCAGGCCGCGCAGCAAGACCCAGGTCATGGCGCCCGCCTTGGGCGCCAGTGCGCCACCGCCAGTTGGGCGAGTTGGGCACGCCGCTCGCCTGCGGGCAGCCAGCCTGGCGCGGAGAAGGCGGCGCGCGTGAGGAAGTCCAGCAGGTCCGCATGGCGGCGCAACACCCGCTTGACGCGGTGCGCCTTGATCGGGTTGAACATGCCGTGGCGCGAGAAAAGCTGGCGCGGGTTCTTGCGTATCCACAGCCAGGAGCCGAGTTCGAGTGTCATCGGCAGAAACACGTGGCTGGCTGGTGACTGGTCATAGGCATGGTCCCAGAGGTCGCCGTGCAGCAGGTACTGGTTGCTTTGCGGCTCGAAGCTGTAGTCGTGGTGCGGATGCGATTGCTCGAGCATGGTCTTGAGCGCGAACATCTCGGGCAGGTGCGCCATCAGCCGCCGCGTCCTGGCATAGGGAAACCAGAGGCTGTCGTCAAAGCCGTAACCCGAATGGCAGTCCAGTGCCAGGCTGAAGGGGCGGCTGGCCAATTGCTCGCGCACCACGTTCAGCAGGGCCGCGCTTTCGATTTCCATGGGCGCGCCGGGCCGGCCGCAATACCAGGGCAGCAGCGGACCGAAGGTCTGCCCGCCCGCCAGAAAGGGCACCGGGCTTTCGGCTCGTTGCGGCGCGTTGCGCATCAGGTCCACGCCGCGCGGGTTGGCGCGTTTGTGCGCCCACATGCCGCCCGGGTTGACGATGGGCATGAACACCAGCCGCACCTTTTGCAGTTGCTGGTGCAGCAGCTCGTCCCACTCGAGGCGGAACAGCAGCGCCCGCATCCAGGCCAGGATCAGCTGGGTGCCGATACGCTCCAGGCCGTGGATGCCGCCGAAAAAACCGACCGCGGGCGCCAGCGGGTCGCGCGAACCGATGCTGGCGGTGTACAGCGCGAAAGAAGGGCCGCGGGTGGCAATCGCGCCCACTGACTGGATGTCGAAATGCACGCTGCCGGCCAGCAGGATGGCCTTGAGCTCTTCATGTTCGGCAAAGGTGGCAATGCCGTCCGGGGTGGCCGCCAGACGGGAGAGGTCGAAACCGCCGGCAGGCGGGCGCAGAAAGTCCATGTCTCCATCCTGGCACAGCGGTGTGACAAAACGATGTGCGGCGCAGCCTGTGGCGGTTGGTTTTGAATTGCTATTAAAAGAATAGCTTCTTGCGCCCGCCTCTGTTGGGCTGGAGGCTGATTTTGTTCTATTTTTTTGCCGACCTTCAGACCGGCCGCGTGATCACCAGATCGGACACGGGGTAGGCGACGCAGGGCAGGATGTAGCCCTCGGATTTTTCTTCGGTACTCAAGCCCGGCCAGTCGATGCGGTACACCACCCGGCCGCTGGCCAGGCGGCACAGGCAGCTGCGGCAGGTGCCGTTGCGGCAGGAACTTTCGAGCAGGATGCCGGCCTGCAGGGCCGACTGCAGCAGCGGCTGCGAGGCGGCTGCAGGGAAAGACGGGCCCGCAGAGCCCAGGCGGGCCTGGAAAACAGCGTTGTCGGGTACGGCGGACATGGTGCCAGTTTAGGCGCTGCCGCACGGGCGACGGCCGGTCCCAGGCGGGACAGGTTCTGGCGGGGCCGACCGTATGATTTTCCCTTTTGTCGTTCAAGGATTCATCAGGTGCAAACATCATTCAAGGACAAGGTCGCCCTCGTCACGGGCGGCGGCGGCGGGATCGGACGCGCCACCGCGCTGGCGTTTGCGCGGGCCGGCGCCCGTGTCGTTGTGGCCGACATCGCCGCCGCCGCCGGCCAGGAGACGGTGGCGCTGGTGCAGGCCGCAGGCGGCGCGGCGAGTTTTATCCGCACCGACGTGACGCAGGCGGACCAGGTGCAGGCCATGGTGACCCACACCGTGGCCACTTATGGCCGGCTCGACTGCGCCTTCAACAACGCCGGCATCGAGGAAGAACACCTGCGCCTGGCCGACTGCAGCGAAGCCACCTTCGACCGCATCATGGGCATCAACGTCAAGGGCGTGTGGCTGTGCCTGAAGTACCAGCTCGCGCAGATGCAGCGGCAGGGCGGCGGCGCCATCGTCAACACGGCCTCGGTGGCCGGCCTGGTCGGCGCGCCCAAGATGGCGGCCTACAGCGCCAGCAAACACGCGGTGCTGGGCCTGACCAAATCGGCCGCGATCGAATACGCGCGCAAGGGCATCCGGGTCAACGCGGTATGCCCGGGTGTGATTCGCACGGCCATGTACGAGCGTGCCGTCGCGGCCGATCCGCAGATCGGCGTGGCCGCCGCGCAGATGCACCCGCTCGGGCGACTGGGCGAGGTCGATGAGGTGGCGGCGGTGGTGCTCTGGCTCAGCTCGGACGCGGCCTCTTTTGTCACCGGGCATGCCCACACGGTCGATGGTGGCTTGACCGCGGTATGAAGGCGGCGTGAAGGCGGTCTGAGTGCGGCAGGGGGCGCGAACACATTTGCTGCGACAATCCGGGTCCCCCAACAACGATTCCTCAGCGCGTCTTTTTTCATGTCCAGCTACCAAGTTCGCCCCGCCACCGTGCGCGATGCCAAAGCCATCGCCGAAATCAACGACGCCTCTTCCCGCGCCGCCTACAAGGGGCTGGTGCCCGATGACCAGCTGGGCACGCTGGCGGTGGACAAGCGCCAGCAGTTCTGGCGCGATGCCATTGAATACATGGAGCCGCAGGTACATGTGGCCACCGACGGCGAGCGTGTGATTGGTTTTGTCGGCTTCGACCGTTCGCGCGACAAGGGAACCCCTTCCACCTGCGGCGAGATCTGGGCCATTTTTGTGGACCCGGCGCACTGGGACAAGGGTGTGGGCGTGGCCTTGTGGGATGCGGCCAACGACGGGCTCAAGGAAGAAGGCTGCACCAAGGTCACCATCTGGGTGCCGGTGCGCAACGAGCGTGCGCTGCGCTTTCATGAGCGGGCAGGCTTCAAACGCGAGATGACCTCGCTCAAGACCGTGGTGATCGGTTCCGTCAAGCTTGAGGAAATCCGCCTCAAGCGCGACGTGGGCTGAACCAGCCCGCCAGCAGGTTCAGGACGGCACGTCGATCACGCGTTCGTCGTCCGGAATCACCGGCATGTCTTCTTCCGGGCTGAGCGGCAGGTCGTCGGTCTCGTCCTGGCCGCTGGTTTCCTCGGGGCTGTCCGGGCGACGGCGCCCGCTGTCGCTGTCGCTGCTGATCCATGCTGTCATGATGTGCTCCGCTTGGCTGTGGTGGGGTCCCATGTTGCGCCGTTTGCAGCAGCCGGCGCTTGGGAAAAACCTTGTTTGCCTGTCAGCGCAGGCCGACAGGGCGGCGCGCCGGCGCAGCGGCCGGGGCGTGGTTTTGATGCACGATTTTGGCCTCCGGCCCTTGCCGGTATTGCGCGGATAGCTATGCATTGGATAGCATTTTCGACCGCAGGGCGCACCCGTGAGCGCGGGCTGTATTACGATGACTGCTTCCATGAGCCCCACCACCGACGCCCCCTTATTCGCACTGTTTGACACCGCCATCGGCTGCTGCGGCATCGCCTGGGGCGACGCCGGCATCCGGGGTGTGCAACTGCCCGAAGGCGGGGCGCAGCAGACCCGTGACCGCATGCGCGAGCGTTTCCCCGACGGGCAGGAGGCGACGCCGTCCGCCGATGTGCAGGCCGCCGTTGCGGGCGTGGTGGCGATGCTGCGCGGGCAGGCGCACGACTTCAGCGCGCTGGTGCTCGACATGCGCGGCGTGCCCGAATTTCACCAGCGTGTGTATGCCGTGGCGCGCGGCATCGCACCGGGCCAGACCCTGACCTATGGCGAGGTGGCCGCCCGCCTGGGCGAGCCTGGCGCGGCGCGTGCGGTGGGCCAGGCGCTGGGGCGCAACCCGTTTGCGCCGGTGGTGCCTTGCCACCGCGTGCTGGCGGCCGGCGACCAGCCGGGCGGGTTCTCGGCCAGCGGCGGCGTCCGGACCAAGCTCAGGCTGCTGCTTATCGAAGGCGCCATGCGCGGCACGCCCGGCCTGTTCGACTGACTCGCCGGTCCCCGCGCACGGCGGGCTCGGCCCTCTGGCTCCCTTGTCCTACAGCCAGCGCCGCCCCCTCCGCACAAGGTGCCGGCGCTGCGTGCGGGAAAGTGCACTGTGCGCCCCAGGCCATGCGCTGCCATGACTGGGTGACACGCCCATTTTCTGATTCCCATCGCATTTACCAAAGGACTTCACCATGGACAAATCCACCGCCAGCGCCTACCCCGGTTCCGTCACCCCGTCGAGCGAAAGCGCACTGATGCGCGGCGTGGACCAGGCCGGCAACACGCTGCACCACACAATTGACAAGGTGGCCGAACCTGCCCGCAACACCGTGGACCGGGCCGCAAGCGCAGCCCACAACACAGTGGACAAACTGGCCAGCGGCGCCAACTCGGTGGCCGGCAAGTTCAGCGACCAGGCGCACCGCCTGAGCGACGCTCCCCTGCAGGCGGTCGACCATTCCAAGGCCTACATCAAGGACCATCCGCTGCAGGCCGTCGGTTTTGCCGTGCTCGCCGGATTTGTGCTGGGTCGCCTGACCGCCAGCCGTTACTGATCAGCCGGCCCGCCTTACACGGCGATCAGTCGCAGGTGGGTGATTTCCGAGGGCGCACCGAAACGTTTGGGCGGCCCCCAGTAGCCGGTACCGCGGCTGGTGTAAATCCAGAGCTTTTCCAGCCGGTGCAGGCCAGCGGTGAAAGGTTGCTGGAAACGCACGAAAAAATTCAAGGACCAGAATTTCCCGCCGTGGGTGTGGCCCGACAGCTGCAGGTCAAAGCCGGCTTTTTCTGCCTCGTGGGCGCTGCGCGGCTGGTGCGCCAACAACACGCGCACCGGTGCATGCGCCGGTGCGCCGGCCATGGCCGCGAGGGGATCGCTGCGGTGGCTGGCGTCGAAATGTCCGGCGCTGTAGACGGCCACACCGGCCAGCACCAGCGCCTGCTGCGCAGGCGCCTGGCCGTGCTGCAGCACCACATGTTCATTCATCAGCACCCGGATGCCCAGGCGCTGCAGTTCATGAATCCAGGCGTGGGCGCCCGAGTAGTACTCGTGGTTGCCGGTGACAAAGTAGGTGCCGTAGGTGGACGTCAGCCCGGCCAGCGGCGCCACGTGGTGGGCCAGTTCGAGTGGAGCGCTTGCCTCAACTGGCTGCAAAGCGGCCAAATACAAGAGGCCCGGGAGCGTCGGGCCCTAGACGCGCGGATGGCCCCAGGCGCGGGTTGCAGAGAAAGCCGCCGTGGCCGTTGCCGCCGTCAAGGCGCTGCCCCAGGCCATGTCCACCAGCGTCAGCTGCAGCGGCCAGCCCTGCAAGGTGGCCAAGTTGCTCAGGTCATAGGTGCCATACGCCAGCAGGCCCAGCAACGCGCCCAGGGCGGCCCCATGGGTCCAGCTGGACCGCTCCAGGGCGGGCAGCACGGCAAACACCACCACGCCGACCGGGTACAGCAGGTAGAACGCAGCGGCCGGCAACAGCAGGGGCTGCGCACGCATCAGCGGGCCGATCCAGGCCTGGTACTGCCGCGGCATCAGCAGCCCGAGCCAGATGCCGTCGGCCACGACCAGAAAGAGCAGGGCGGCGAGGTAGGCGGTCAGTGGTTTTTTCATGGCTGCAGCCATTCTCCGCGGATTTGCCATGGCCGGCGCTGCGATGACGCGTGCCCGACGACAATACGTTTTTTTCATTCACCCACTTTGCAGGAATACCTCCATGGCCAGTAGCCTGTTTGCGCTGATTGACGACATTGCCACCGTGCTCGACGATGTCGCCTTGCTGACCAAGGTGGCCGCCAAGAAAACCGCCGGTGTGCTCGGCGACGACCTGGCGCTGAACGCCCAGCAGGTCTCCGGGGTCAAAGTGGACCGCGAGCTGCCGGTGGTGTGGGCGGTGGCCAAGGGGTCGATGTTCAACAAGGCCATTCTGGTGCCGGTGGCGCTGGCCGTCAGCGCGTTTGCGCCCTGGGCCGTCACGCCTTTGCTGATGGTCGGCGGCGCCTTCCTCTGTTACGAGGGGTTCGAGAAGCTGGCGCACAAATTCCTGCACAGCCGGGCCGAAGACGAGGCCCATGAAAAAGAATTGCTGGAGGCGCTGATCGACCCCTCGGTGGATCTGGTGGCGGTCGAGAAAGACAAGATCAAGGGCGCGATACGGACCGACTTCATTCTCTCGGCCGAAATCATTGCGATCACGCTGGGCACGGTGCAGGCCAGTCCTTTCGTCACCCAGGTCGCGGTTCTGAGCGGGATTGCGATCCTCATGACCGTGGGGGTGTATGGCCTGGTGGCCGGCATTGTCAAGCTTGACGATGCGGGGCTCTACCTGAGCCAGAAAACAGGTGACAGCGCGGCGGCCCGCCTGCGGCGCAGCCTGGGCCGCGGCATTGTACTGACGGCGCCCTGGCTCATGAAAGCGCTGTCGGTGGCCGGCACGGCCGCGATGTTCCTGGTGGGCGGCGGCATCCTGACGCATGGCGTTCCTGCGCTGGACCATGCCATCGAAGCGCTGGCAGCGCGCGTCGGCAGCGTGCTCGGCGCCGTCACCCCCTTGCTGGCCGACGCGCTGGTGGGCATGGTCGCCGGTGCGCTGGTGCTCGGTGCTGTGACGCTGGTCCAGCGTATGCGGGGCCAGAAGCCAGCCTGAATGTCCGGCGCTGGCGGCCGGCCTGTGCCAACTGAGGGCCATGCCCACCGTAGCCGACGCTGGTCGGCCAGTTTGCACGCGATTGGCCATAATGGCAGGCGTGCCGCAAGGTGCGTCTGCCGGTCGCCTCCGGCATCCATCACCCCCGCGGGCCCATTGCCGGGCAACTTTTTTTTCGTTTCATTCCCAGGACCCTTTCCATGACCCTTTCGATGTACCAGGCTTCCGTTCCCGTTTTCAAACAGATGCTGGGAGGTCTGAGTGGCGTTCTGGCCAAGGCCGAGGCACACGCCACGGCTCGCAACATCACGCCTGCTGCCTTGTTGCAGGCGCGGCTCTATCCCGACATGTTTCCCTTGCTGCGCCAGGTGCAGGTGGCCTGCGATTTTGCAAAAAGCGTGTCGGCACGCATTGCGGGTGTAGACGTGCCGGGCTTTGAAGACAAGGAAGAAAGTTTTGCTGATTTGCAGGCGCGTATTGCCAAAACCCTGGCGTTTGTGGACAGCCTGGGCGCGGCGCAGATCGACGGCAGCGAAGCACGCCAGATCGTGACGCAGGCCGGCACGCCCAAGGAAAAAATCTTCAGCGGCCAGTCCTACCTGCTGAACTACGGCTTGCCGCATTTCTTTTTCCACACCACGACGGCCTATGCCATCCTGCGCCACAACGGCGTGGAGATCGGCAAGAAGGACTACATCGGCAGCTATTGAGCTTACGGCCGTTTATTTTTCCGGCGACGGCCGGGCGGGCTGGACAGGGGGCGGCCTGGCCGATGGACGCGGCCACGGCGCCGAGGTTTCATCAAGGTGGTTCTGCGATCCTTCGGCAAAGGGCCAACCCTTGTGGGGCGCCGCAGAGGTCTCGTCACTCTGCGGGGTGGCGGGAAGGGGGCGGGGGCTGCTGCGCGCAGTGCGGGGGGCGTCAAGCCGGGCCATGGGGTCTCCTTCGATGAAGCAGCCAATGTAGGCCTCTTGTGCCGCACGGTCTGTAAGACGTGCCCGCGTCTCTTGTAGGACCAGCGTTCAGGGCCTGCCGGCCTGGACCAACACCACGCTCGCCGGCGCATGGGCCACCGGGCAGGCCGTGCGCACCAGCGCGGCGGTTTGCCCGCCGCCGGTTTCCGATGCCACGCCGACCGGGGATGGGGTTGCTATCAAAAACAGAGCTTCCGACGACCAGTGCGAAAGGGCTGGCGCTCAGTTCGGTACCACGGGCGCAACGCAATCACGGTGTCCGCGCGGGGGCCGCCTGCGGGTCCGGGCGGGCCACGCGTTAGCATGGGTGCCATGACCATTCTGCTTGCGCCCATGGAGGGACTGCTCGACTTCGTGCTGCGCGACATCCTGACGCGGGCCGGCGGCATTGACCGCTGCGTGTCCGAGTTCATCCGCATCACCGACCAGTTGCTGCCCGAACGCGTCTTCACGCGCATCGTGCCCGAGCTGCACACCGGCGGCCGCACGCTGGCGGGGGTGCCGGTGCGTGCGCAACTGCTGGGTTCCGATCCGGTGTGCCTGGCCGAAAACGCTGCCCGGCTCGCCACGCTGGGGCCGGCCGGCATCGACCTCAACTTCGGCTGCCCGGCCAAGGTGGTCAACCGCCATGGCGGCGGTGCCGCACTGCTCGAGGAGCCCGACACGATCGCGGCCATCGTGGCGGCCGTGCGGCGCGCCGTGCCGGCGCATCTGCCGGTGTCGGCCAAGATGCGCCTCGGCTTCAACGACGACAGCAAGGCGATTGACTGCGCGCAGGCGATTGCCGGCAGCGGCGCCGACGAGCTGGTGGTGCATGCGCGCACCAAGGCGCAGGCCTACCGGCCACCGGCCTACTGGGAACGTATTGCCGACATCCGCGCGGCGGTCAGCATTCCGGTGGTGGCCAACGGCGAGATCTGGACGGTGGCCGACGCGCGCCTGTGCCGGCAGGCCTCGGGCTGCGAGATGTTGATGCTGGGCCGCGGTGCGGTGGCTGACCCGGGCCTGGCGCTGGCCATCCGCGGCGGTGGCCCTGCTGCGGGGCTGGCCTGGGACACGCTGCTGCCCTTGATTGCCCAGTTCTGGGAGCTGGTCTGCAACCGGCTCGATGCGCATTCGCGCGCCGGTCGCCTCAAGCAGTGGCTCAATTTTCTGCGCCGCCGTTACCCCGAGGCCGAGCTGGCGTTCCAGGCGCTGCGTACCGTCAACCAGCCGGCTGCCATCACCCGCTGGCTGGCTGTAACCCTAGCCGAACAGGGCCTCGAAGCCGGCGTCGGGTTCGAAGCGCCTGTTGCGGTAGCTCAGGCGCGTGGGGCCGGGCAGGGCCTGCTCGCGCACTGAGTGGCGCGCATCACCGGGGTAACAGATCACCCGGCTGCCTTCGTGCTCGAAGGGCTCGGGCTGGATCACCGGTGGCCGGCGCCCGCGGGCCTCGGCCAGAACACTTTCAACACCCGCGTGGCGTGACAGATGCGCCAGGCTCATGATTTGCGGCGGCGCCAGCTCGATCTGGCGGTCCCAGTACTGCTGCAGTGCCTGGCGCGGGCTCAGCCAGATGCTCTCGGTGGTCTCGAAATTGTCGTGGCTGGCCACCTGGCCGCCGGGCACCGCGGCGACAAAAAAACGCGTGTCGAAACGCTTGTTGCTCACCGAGGGGGTGACGGGGGTGATCCAGCGTGACCAGGGCACCACGTTGAGCGTCTGCAGGCGCACGGCCATGCGGGCCAGCACGGCATTGAAGCCGTGGCCTTCGCGCAGCAGCGCGGCGGCGCGGTCGGCGAGGCCTGGCAGGGACTGGCCCTGGGCGAACAGCACCCCCGACTCCTCGAAGGCTTCGCGCAGCGCCGCCACGTACACGGCGCCGGCCGTGCGCAGGTCAATGCCGGGCTCGTTCAGCCCGGCATGCAGCGCGTCCAGCGGCTGGTCCAGGTGGGCGGCCATGTCCAGCTCGGCGTCGGCGGCATCGATCTTGCCGCCGGGGAACACATAGGCGCCGCCCAGCACGTCGGACAGGCCGTGGCGTTTCATGAGGAACACCTCCAGGCCCGCAGGCGCATCGCGCAGCAACACCACGGTGGCTGCCGGACGCGGCGGGGTGGTGACGGTTTCGAGATTCAGTTCCATGGCGGCTTTCAGGGAGAGGCGGGGCGGTCCATTACAGTACGGCCTGGTTTGCCAGTGCAGTGTTGCACGAGGCTATCAGACTTGCGGCAGACCAGGCATCACCAACACGACAAGGACAAGCAAATGGGTATTGATTTCAAGGGCCGGGTGGCCATCGTCACGGGCGCAGGCGGCGGACTGGGCCGGCAACATGCCCTGGCCCTGGCCAGGCGCGGCGCGAAGGTGCTGGTCAACGACCTGGGCGGCGCGCGCGACGGTTCGGGCGGCTCGGTCAGCGCCGCTGCTGCGGTGGTGGCCGAGATCCGCGCGGCCGGCGGCGAAGCGATCGCCAACGGCGCCTCGGTCACCGACTTTACGGCGGTGCAGGCCATGGTGCAGCAGGCCGTGGATGCCTGGGGCCGCGTGGACATTCTCGTCAACAACGCCGGCATCCTGCGTGACAAGAGTTTTGCCAAGATGGACCTGGCCGACTTCGCGCTGGTGATGAACGTGCACCTGATGGGCGCCGTGCATTGCAGCAAGGCCGTGTGGGACATCATGGTGGCGCAGAAATACGGCCGCATCGTGATGACCACGTCGTCCTCGGGCCTGTACGGCAACTTCGGCCAATCCAACTACGGTGCGGCCAAGATGGCGTTGGTGGGGCTGATGCAGACGCTGGCCATCGAGGGCGCCAAAAACGACATCCGCGTCAACTGCCTGGCACCGACAGCGGCCACGCGCATGACCGAAGGGCTGATGCCCGAAGAGGTGCTGCAGGCGCTGCAGCCGGAAGCCGTGGTACCGGCCATGCTGGTGCTGGCGTCGCAGGATGCCCCGACACGCACCATTCTTTGCGCGGGCGCCGGCACCTTCGAGGCGGCCAACATCACGCTGACGCAGGGCGTCTACCTGGGCACGGGCGAACAGGTGCCGGAGGCGCTGGCCGCGCGGCTGGCCGAGGTGACGGAACGGGCTGACGAGATGGTGCCGCAAAGCGGCGCTGCACAAGGTAGCAACGAGGTCGGCAAGGCCATGGCGGGCAAGCTGCCGGCGTAAGAGGCGGGAGAACGACGCGAGAGGCCATGCGAGAGGCCGATGCCAAAGATGCCGCCGGGTTCGCTGGGCAATGTTCCAACGTTTCGCCAAAGGGCGGAAGTCCGATACCTGTCTTTGTAGCGCGAACCCGGCCGGCACGACTCGAGTGTCCCTGCGCGCGGCCAGTCCATGTTGCAGTCCGGCGCTGATAAACGCTGTAGGTCGTGTCCGGCGTGCCGCCCGTGGGCAGCGAAAACCCGCAAGAAATCGGAATGATCCGGGCCATGGCCCGGATCGTCCCTTCCTGCCTGCAGAAGAAGAAGCGGTATTGCACATGGCATTGAATGTGCTATTAGTTTGCTATTTAATATGTAGCATCCTGCTCAATGGATTCAAGGTTTGCAACCGGGCGTAACGTTGTGCAAGCATTCCTCCGCAGACCGGACCAGTCCTACAGGCACAGGGGGATGAGGCCCACTCCATCGGCTTGCAGACCGTCCTAAATTGGAACCAGTCGGCCCTCCGGTCGGCATGAACCCATGGCCCTTCACCGGGCTTTTCATTCAGGAGCTACTCATGAAATTCAATCAAACCTTGACCGCTGCCATCACTGCTGCCGCACTTGTTGCCGGCGCTGGTTTTGCCTATGCACAATCGACCACGCCGGGTGCGCCCGGCGACGTCAATGCACAAGGTGATGCCACGATGAAGGCACCTGTCACGCCCGACACCAGCACCGCGACGCAGGCCCAGCCCGCCACCGGTACCGGCACGTCGGCCGACACCAGCGCCAGCAGCACGATGCAGAGCGGTACCGTGATGCCTGAGCCCCGCGCTGACCGCAACTAAGCCTGCGTCATTCCTCATGCGCAAGGCTTTTGCAGGGGCGTCCCATGTTGTCATGGCGCGTCCCTGCCTCCGTTTGCCCGCGCAACCTGACATCTCGATATGTCTGACATGACCCGGACAGACGCCTCACCCTTCGACGCCATCCTCAAGGGGCTGGGCATGGGGTGTGCTGTGCTGGCCCTGGTGCTGCCGGGACATGTCACATCGACACAGAGCCGGCAAAGTGCCGCTGTGTCCGCCGTGGCCGACCTTCCCCGGGTGGCCGATTTTCTGTCCGACGAGCCTTCGCCGCAAGCGCGCCAGATGGCCGACTGGGTGATGGCATCACGCGATCACCGTGGCATGCCGTTTGTCATCGTCGACAAACAGCATGTCAGGGTGTTTGTCTTCCAACCGAGCGGAAAACTCAGCGGCGCCACGCCGGCCCTGATGGGTTCTGCCCTCGGCGACGATTCGGTGTCCGGCATTGGCGAGCGTGAAATGTCGGCCATCCTGCCGCACGAACGCACCACGCCGGCCGGCCGTTTCGTGTCCCTGCCTGGCGTGAACTCTTTTGGCGAAGACATTGTCTGGGTGGACTACGCGGCCGCCGTGTCCATGCATCGCGTGCGGGCCAAGGACCCGAAAGAGCGCCGGCTGGAGCGGCTCGCGTCCGCCACACCGGACGACAACCGCATTTCCTTTGGCTGCATCAATCTGCCCGCCGATTTTTATGACACGGTGGTCAAGCCCGCGCTCGGCACCCGCCGCGGCGTGGTTTATGTCCTGCCGGAAACGCGGCCCCTGCAGGCCGTGTTTGGCGACCTGATTCCGGCGCGCCAGCCGTCCTGAGCGGCGATTCCCCCTGTCAGACGGCGCCTACATTGTGCCTGGTCGCTGATTCGCCCACTGAAGGTTAAATTCACTCAGGGACCTTTTGGATAAAGGGCTAGCTGCTATCAAAATAAATATTTCAGGCTCAGACCTGTTCTGGGTTTGCCTGTTCGCGGGCTTGCCGTGTAGGATGTTTCCTACGTCTTCGGGAAAAATCCCGGTGATGTGTCGTCACAACCACACCGGGGAACTGGATGAGCATCAAGAGCAGCATGCTGCGCGCCGCCGCCCTGGCGCTGGGGGCCCTGGCCCTGCTTGCAGCCCCCATGGCGAAAGCGGGCAGCGAGGCGCAGCCCTTGCTGCCGGCCGATTTTGCTGGCGAGGCGGCGTCGGCCGAAGCCCGCTACGCGGCAAGCCGGGTGCTGGCCGCCTCGGACCACCTGGGACTGCCCTTTGTCATTGTTGACAAGAAAAACGCAAAGATGTTTGTGTTCGGGCCGGGCGGTCGCCTGCGCGGCGCGTCGGCCGTCCTGCTGGGCCTGGCCAGCGGCGACCACGCGGTGCCCGGCATCGGCGAGCGCGAGCTATCGCGCATCCTGCCGGCGGAGCGAACCACCCCCGCCGGGCGTTTTGTGTCGCAGCCTGGGCGTAACCTGCAGGGCGAGGAGGTGGTGTGGGTCAACTACCGGGACGGCCTGGCGATTCACCGCTTGCGTCCCGGCAGCAGCCAGGAGCAGCGCGCGCAGCGGCTGGCCTCCGGCAGTCCGGCGGACAACCGCATTTCGCTGGGCTGTGTGGTCGTGCCGGTGGCCTTTTATGAAGCCGTGGTGGGTCCCACGCTGGGGCGAAACCCCGGTGTGGTGTATGTGCTGCCGGAGGACTCGCCGGTACACGCGTTGTTCGACGCGCACGCGCAGTAAGCACCGTTCAACCGTTCACCTCCAGGGACGCTAGTTGCGGGCCTCTTTGTAAGGCCGGTTCCGGGGCGCCTGCATCATGGTTTCGCCGGGCCCTGCCGCGTAAGCCACGCTGCCACCTGCCGAATCCCTGATATTGCTGCGCGTCAGGTTGACCGGCGGGCACGAGGTGTCGGTGATGGAGAACACCATGTGGCCGCCGGGAAAGATCGCGGGCAGGGTCTGGTGCAGCTGGTAACGCATGTCCACCGGGGCCTGCGCGGCATGGTAGATCACCTGGTTGGCGCGGTTGTAGACGGTGTAGCAGGCCAGCGCCTGGCCGCCGGACAGGGTCGGCAGCAGGGCAGCAAGGACGTATTTCAGGGCGGTGTTCATGCGCAGGCCTTTCAAAAAAGCCATCTTGCGCCCGCGGCCTTGGCAGCAGCGCAGGCGGGCAACGGGTTATTGTGTCAGCCGATGCGCTTGCCGGATAGGGTCTGCGCTTTATTTGCTATCAAATATATAGCTGTTCCATAAAACGACGTAGGGGCTGGAGGCCTGTTTTGTACTGAAACCGGCGGGACGGCCGGTGATCAGGCAGCCTGCACCACCGCGCTGCGACCACGCACGCGGTACAGCAGGAACAGCGCAATGCCGAAGTTCAGCAGGTTCCAGGCAAGGCCGTTGACGAAGGCGGCCTGGTAGGAGCCGGTCAGGTCAAACACCTTGCCCGACATCCAGCCGCCCAGCGCCATGCCCACCATGGTCGCCATGATCACCGTGCCGACCCGCGCACCGGCCTCGGCGGGCAGGAAGTACTCCCGCACGATGATGGCGTACGAAGGCACGATGCCGCCCTGGAACAGGCCGAACAGGGCGGCGATCAGGTACAGCGACACCAGCCCGTCGAAGGGCAGGAACAGCAGCAGCGCGATGCCTTGCAGGGTCGAACCCAGCAGCAGCGTGCGCAGGCCGCCAATGCGGTCGCAGACAAGCCCCGACACCAGGCGGCTGACCACGCCGCAGGCCAGCATGAGCGAGAGCATTTCGGCGCCGCGCGCTGCGCCGTAACCGAGGTCGGCGCAGTAGGAAACAATGTGCACCTGCGGCATGGCCATGGCCACGCAGCAGGCGACACCGGCCACACACAGCAGGGTTTGCGCCTTGCCGGGCGACATGCCGAACGGCAGGCTGCTGGGGGTGGCTGAAAAATTCTGGCGTGCCGCCGCCGGTACGGCCACCGGCGGGCGCCGGCGCATCAGCAGGGCCAGCGCCGTCATGGTGACAAAACTGAAGAGCCCCAGGGCCAGGTAGGTGTGGCGCCAGCCCACGGTTTCCACAAAGTGCTGCACGATGGGCGGCCAGAGGGCGCCGCCGATGTAGTTGCCGCTGGCGCAGACGGCGACGGCAATGCCGCGGCGGCGCACAAACCACAGCGAGGTATCGGCCAACAGCGGCGCAAAGGTCGCGGAACTGCCGAACAGGCCGATCAGCAAGCCATGGGCCAGCGTGAAAGTCCAGATGCTGCCGGCCATGGCCGCGGCGACATAACCCAGACCCAGGCTGACGGCCCCCACCAGCAGCGGCACCATCACGCCGAACCGGTCGGCGAGGCGGCCCATCAGCATGCCGCCAATGCCGAAGCCGATCATCAGCAGCGTGTAGGGCAGGGAGGCATCGGCGCGCGCCACGCCAAATTCGGCCTGTACCGCCGGCAACACAACCGCCACGACGTACATGCCGCTGGCGCCGACGGTCATCAGGGCCAGCGTGACCATCAGACGAAGCACGGCGTAGCGCGAGTCGGCCAGTGCGGGGGGATCGTGTGGCGCGGGTGAGGGGGACATCTGGCTTCCTGGTGGCCAGGGCCGCAAACCGGGCGCTGGTGCTGCGGTGCAGGGCCTCGTCTGCGGTCCTAACCCAGCCCGGAAGGCTGCGTCGGCTGGAAGTCGGTGTGGCCGCTTGAGGCAGCCTCCTGCTCGATGCTGGCGTCGCGTGCCGCAAACATGTTTTGCAGGTCCTTCAGGTCGCGCATCACGTCGTCTTCGATGTCAGCGGCGGGAAGCACGGCAGGCGCGGCCGTGGCGGCGGCAGCAAGGGCCGGCGGCCCCCAGATGGCCGGGTCGGGCATGTCGGGGTAGGGGCAGCTGTCCCCGACCTTGAATTCCCAGGAAATACCATGCAGCCAGGTAGCGGACTGCGGCTCGAACTGGGTGATCGCGGCGAGCAGTTCGTTCTGGAAAGCGAAGGCATAGGTCATCAGATGTGTGTCCCAGTGACGCAGCACCAGCCGCACGTACATGCCCGGGCCGCGGCTGCGGCTGTTGACCACCAGCATCTGGCACTCCACCCAGTCCGTCGCAATGCCGTGTCTGCGCAGGCAGTCGCGCAGCAGCATCTGCACGAGTTGGCGGCGCGTGCCGTTGTCGGAGTTGTCCTCGATGGTGTGCTGGCTGTCGCGGGTGCTCGCCGCTGGCGTGCGGGCTTCCGGTTTCAGCCCGGAATCCGGAGCGTCAGCCGTCTTGTTCTTCAGTCCCAGCAGTCGCTCGAACACTTGTCTCATGTGGTGCATCCCCGCGGCCGGCACGGGCCAGAGCACTCTGGCCGTTCAATGCCGGCTTGTCAATTGATGGTCGTTCAAGTGGCAAGGCAAGTCAAGCTTCCAGCCTGCGCAGCGCTTCTTCCTGCCACCAGGCGGCCGCAACGTAGTAACTTTCCCACACGCAGCCGTTGCAGCCGCGGCCGCAGCAGGTCGTGGGCTCGGCCGGCGGCGCCCGCAAAAACAGGCCCGCGACGGCGGCCCGCTGCTGCAGCGCAGAAAAAATCGCCCGGGCCGCATCGGGGCTGGCAGGGGCAGAAGGTGTCGTCATGGGTGGGGGGAATCGTGCGCGGGGGCCGGCCGGCCAACCCGCCATGGTAGCCGCTTCAGGTGGACGTGCTGGCCGCCCGGCTTCGCGGTCACGTCCTACCTGAGGATCAGCGCCGGGTGCTTATGCCATGGCCCGTTGGGTGCTAAAAACAGTCATCACGACGGCAACGCGTCGTCAGCGCGTCGTCAGCGCGACTTTCTCGAAGGATTTTCATGGACAGCAGCAGCAGCGCCGCCTGGTACGCCCAGTTGGGCAAGCCTTTTTTTGCACCACCGGCAGGGGTGTTCGGTCCGGTGTGGACCGTTCTTTACGTCATCATCGCCGTCAGCTTCGGTTTTGTGCTGCTGCAATACCTCAAGCGCCGCCTGCCGTTTCGCGTGCTGCTGCCTTTCATCCTGAACCTGCTGTGCAACCTGGCGTACACGCCCATCCAGTTCGGCCTGAAGAACAACGCGCTGGCCAGCCTCGACATCCTGCTGGTGCTTGGCACGCTGGTCTGGGCCATGGCCGCCATCTGGCAGCGGGCGCGCTGGGTGGTCTGGGTCAACATGGCCTACCTGCTGTGGGTCCTGTTTGCGACGGTGCTGCAACTCAGCATCACCTGGCTGAACCGGGGCGGCTGATGAAGCTGCGCCGTCCGCACATGCCGGCCGCGTTCAGGCGCTGACAACGCAGGCTCACAGGCCCAGCAGTTTTTTGGCGTCGCCCAGGGCTTTCATCGATTCGTCGTGTTTGCCGGCCTTGTGGAAGGTCTCTCCTTCGGCACGCAAGGCCTTGACCTTGCCCATGTCGGCGGCCGACAGCTTGGGGTTGCTGGCGAGTTTGGCGTCTATCGCCTTCATCTCGTTGGGGCAGTTGTTGGCCAGGGCCAGTGACGAGACAGCCAGGGCCGCGGCAGCAATGATGAGTTTCATGCGAATCTCCCATGTCCAATGCGAGTCAGAAAATGCTGACGATAAATGCTAGCAATAACCACCCCGTGGTGGCAAGCGCTTGACCGCAAGGCGGGCCGGGGCATTGCAGCAAAAGCCGGCCGCTGCGCCCGGGAAGCGGCCGGCCCTTAAAATCAGCGGTTTTCCTACCGACTACCGGGTTGACCCATGTCTCTTGAAGTTACCGAAGCCCAGACGGGCGAGCAGCCCGTCGCCACCATTGTGATCATGCACGGCCTGGGCGCCGATGGCCGCGATTTTGTTCCCGTGGCCGAGCAGCTCGATTTGTCCAGCGTGGGCCCGGTGCGTTTTCTGTTTCCCCACGCGCCGGTCATTCCCGTCACCATCAACGGCGGCTACCAGATGCCCGCGTGGTACGACATCCTGGGGGCCAACCTGACGGCGGGCCAGGACGAAACCGGCATGCGCCAGACCCAGGCCGCCATCAACACGCTGCTGGAACGCGAAACCTCGCGCGGCATTCCGGCCAGCCGCATCGTGGTGGCCGGTTTTTCCCAGGGTTGCGCGATGGCGCTGATGACGGGCCTGCGTTATCCCGAACGCCTGGCCGGTATCATGGGCCTGTCGGGTTACCTGCCGCTGGCGCATACCGTGGCGGCAGAGCGCAGCCCGGCCAATCAAGGGCTGCCGATTTTCCTGGCGCACGGCAGGCGCGACGGCGTGGTGCCGCTGGCCGCGGCCACCGGGACGCGCGACGCGCTGGCGGCGCTGGGGTATCCGGTGGACTGGCACGACTACGACATGGAACACTCGGTCTGCATGGAAGAGATCGCCGACATGAACCAGTGGCTGCTGCGCGTGTTGTCTGACCGAGGCCCTAGCGCTTCGGGCCAGACCGGGCATGCGTAAGGGCTTTCCCGCCATGGCGCCGGATGGTTGCGCGCGCCGGCCCGCGCCGGTTTTCTGATTTTCAGGATGAAATAGCGCCTGAGCCTAATCAGGACGGGCGGTACAAGCTATCAAAAAAATAGCGTCGTTCCGATGCCTGGAATGGAATGCCTGCCAGGCTGGCGCGCAGGGACGTGCCGCCAGGCCGACCGGCCTGCAAACAACCCCGGCCTGTGATACCTTGCACGCCACGAAAGATACAGAGGGAAGACTTTATGAACAGCTTGCATGCGCGATCTGCCGCGCTTCTGGGAGACCGCCTCCAGGCGCTCGGCCCTGCCAGGCTGAAAGGCATGCGTCGCGGCATCGAGAAGGAAAGCCTGCGCGCCCAGCCCGGCGGCGCGCTGGCGCTGACGCCGCACCCGGCCGCGCTGGGCTCGGCCCTGACGCACCCCTGCATCACCACCGACTTCAGCGAGTCCCAGGTCGAACTGGTCACCGCCGCGCATAAGGGCCTGGGCGACGGCGCGGACGCCGCGCTGCGCGAGCTCACGCAGATTCACCAGTTCACCTACCGCGCGATGCAGGCGGTGGGCGACGAAATGCTCTGGGTCTCGAGCATGCCCTGCGGCCTGCCGACCGACGAGACCATCCCGATCGCGCGTTTCGGCTCATCCAACGTCGGGCGCGCCAAAAGCGTCTACCGCATGGGCCTGTCGCACCGCTATGGCCGGCGCATGCAGACCATCTCGGGCATCCACTACAACTGGTCGCTGCCCGAGGTGACGAGCGAGCAGTACTTTGCGCTGATCCGCAATTTCCGCCGCCATGCGTTTTTGCTGCTGTACCTGTTCGGCGCCTCGCCGGCCGTCTGTTCGACCTTCGTGGCCGGGCGCCAGCACGAGCTGCAGCAGCTCTCGGACAGCACCATGTACATGCCGCACGGCACCTCGCTGCGCATGGGTCGCCTGGGTTACCAGAGCGATGCGCAGGCCTCGCTGGCCGTCAGCTACAACAGCCTGGAAGGTTACGGCGCCTCGCTGCAGGACGCGCTGACACGGCCTTACCCGGCCTATGAAGCGGTGGGCATCCAGAACCCCGGCGGCGACTACAACCAGCTGGCCACCACGCTGCTGCAGATTGAAAACGAGTTCTATGGCACCATCCGGCCCAAACGCGTGATTTTTCCCGGCGAACGACCGCTGCATGCGCTGCGCGAGCGCGGCGTCGAATACATCGAAGTGCGGCTGATGGACCTGGACCCGTTCGAGCCGGTCGGCATCAACGCCCAGACCATGCGTTTTCTTGATGTGTTCCTGCTGCACTGCCTGCTCAGCGACAGCCCGCCCGACACGCCGCAGGAGATCGCCGAACTCAAGCACAACCAGCACCACACCGCGGCGCGCGGGCGCCAGAGCGGCCTGCTGCTCAAGCGCGGCGGTCGCGAGGTGCCGCTGACCGGCTGGGGCGCCGAGGTGGTGGCGCAGTGTGCTCCGATTGCCGCCGCACTGGACGCGGCGAACGGGGGAGGCACGCAGTACCGCGACACCCTGCTGGCCGCCGAGGCGGCGCTGCTGGACCCCGCCACCCTGCCGTCGGCCCGTGTGCTGGCGGCCATGGCCAAGGATCACGAGAACTCCTTTGTGGCGTTTGCGCGTGAGCGGTCGGCCCTGACCAAAGAGGCGCTGCTCGGCCTGCCGTTTTCCGCCGAGCAGCAGGCCGCGTTCGAGGCCCTGTCGCACCAGTCCATCGCCGAGCAGAAAAAAATCGAGGCGGCCGACACCCTGCCTTTCGAGATCTACCGCCAGCAGTATGTTTCGCCCGACCGGCTGGGTCTGCCCAGCCGCGAGGCCGCGGTCGCGCTGTAGCCGGCGGCTTCCCCATGCGCTTTTTGCGTGCGGGCGCCCGGAGGCTCAGGCGGGCCGGGAGGCCAGTTGACGCAGCACTTCATGCGCCGCCGCTTCGGAAGAAGCCGGGTTTTGCCCTGTGATCAGGTTGGCGTCGGTCACCACGTAAGACTGCCAGTCGGCGCCCTTGCTGTAGTTGCCGCCGTGGTTGCGCAGCATGTCTTCGACCAGGAAAGGCACGACATCGGTGAGCTGCGCCGCCGCTTCCTCGGTGTTGGTGAAACCCGCGACCTTTTTGTCCTGCACCAGCGGCGCGCCGCTGGCGGCCTTCACGTGGCGCAATACACCGGGCGCGTGGCAGACCGCCGCCACTGGTTTCCCGGCGGCGAACATGCGCTCGATCAGCACTATCGAGTCCCTGTCTTCGGCCAGGTCCCACAGCGGGCCGTGGCCGCCGGGGTAGAACACCGCGTCAAAGTCCGCGTCCTTCAGACCGGCCAGCTTGACGGTGTGCGCCAGCGCCTGCTGGGCCTGGGCATCTTCCTTGAAGCGACGTGTGGCGTCGGTCTGCGCGTCCGGGGCGTCGCTTTTCGGGTCCAGTGGCGGCTGCCCGCCTTGGGGTGAGGCCAGCGTGATGTCGGCGCCGGCGTCCTTGAAGACGTAGTAGGGGGCTGCAAATTCTTCCAGCCAGAAGCCGGTTTTTTGGCCGGTGTCGCCAAGCTGGTCGTGGGATGTCAAAACCATCAGTATCTTCATGGGGTCTCCTTGAAAGCGCGGCCGGGCTGCGCGGTGAAAATGGGGGCAGGCCGCAGGGCGCGGCCGGTGTGTCATCTTCCCCCGCCAGTGCCGGTTGCCGCGTAGGCGGGGGGAAGGTCTGCCTGTCAGGGCCGGTCGCCCGGGTGGGTGACAATCGCTGCTGGCCGGCTGCACCGGGCTGCAGCGTCCGCCCAACGAAAAGAAAGCGTATTCAGACAATGGCTATCCAGTGGTTCCCCGGTCACATGCACCTGACCAAGAAGGCGATCAGTGAGCGCATCAAGGAAATTGATGTGGTCATCGAGCTGCTGGACGCGCGCCTGCCCGGCTCCAGCGCCAACCCCATGCTGGCCGAACTGACCGGCGCCAAGCCCGCGCTCAAGGTGCTCAACAAACAGGACCTGGCCGATCCGGCGCGCACGCCGCTCTGGCTCGCGCACTACAACAGCCTGCCCGGTACCAGCGCGATTGCGCTCGACGCCAGCGAAACCACGCCGGCGCGCCGCCTGATTGACGCCTGCCACGCGCTGGCGCCCACGCGCGGCAGCATGGTCAAGCCCATGCGGGTGCTGATCTGCGGCATTCCCAACGTCGGCAAGTCCACGCTGATCAACACCCTGACCGGCAAACGCGCCACCAAGACCGGCGACGAGGCCGGCATCACCAAGCTCGAGCAGCGCATCGTGCTGGCCGACGGGTTTTACCTGTGGGACACGCCGGGCATGTTGTGGCCCCGCATCATCGTCGCCAAAAGCGGCTACAACCTCGCCGCCAGCGGCGCCATTGGCCGCAATGCCTTCAACGAGGAAGAGGTCGCGCTGGAATTGCTGGACTACCTGATCCAGGCCTACCCGGCCCTGCTGGAGGCGCGCTACAAGCTCAAGCTGGCGCCCGGCATCACCGACGAGCAGCTGCTCGAAGAGATCGGCCGCAAGCGCGGTGCGGTGCTGAGCAAAGGCCGGGTGAACCTGCAAAAAGCCGCGGAGATCGTGATTTACGAGTTCCGCGCCGCCACGCTGGGCCGCGTCACGCTGGAAACGCCCGAAGAGTTCGCCCAGTGGCTGGCTGCCGGGCAACTGCTTGATGCCGAGCGGCAGGTCAAGAAGGACCGGATAGAAACCGACCGCCTGGTCCGTTTCAAGAAAATTCCGAGACCGCCGCGCGAGAGTTGAGCAACGGGCCCGCGCGCCCGGACCTGCCACCGGGGGACAGCCGATTCAGATGTCTTCGATCACTGCCTGACGGCAGCGACTCGCCCCCAAAATTTCTGGCCGCGGCCTCTTGAAAGCCTGCAAAGCGCCAATATGTCCCTGCCGTCAGGGCGGCCGCCGCGGTGCGGTGGCTGCGTTTGTCGTGGCGCCGTGGCCTGTCCCGGCGGTCCGGCAGCCCACCTGATGGTGTGAGTCCCTTCACAATTTTCAGAAAAGGAGATTGCCATCATGAATGGATTGAACCTGTACGGCGACATCTTCGCCGACCTCAACCGCCTGCAGCAGAGCTTCGAGCAGGTTTTCCGGCCCGACGGCGCCAGCAGCATACGCGCGATGCCGCGCAACACCTTCCCGGTGATCAACGTGGGCAGCACGCCCGAAGCCATCGAGGTGTTGGCGCTGGCGCCTGGCCTCGACCCCGCCGCGCTGCAGCTCACCGTCGACAAGGGCCTGCTGGTCGTGGCCGGCGAACGCAAGGCAGAACAGCCGGCCAATGACCAGGTGGCGGTTTACGCCAAGGAGCGCTTCGAGGGCGCTTTCCGGCGCGTGGTGTCGCTGCCCGAAGACGCCGACCCCACGGCCATCCGTGCGACCTACCGCGATGGCCTGTTGCGCGTCACGGTGGCGCGCCGTGAGTCGTCGAAGCCGCGCCAGATCCAGATCCACTGAAACCCTGAATTTTTTTACCTATTTTTCAAGGAGCATGTGATGAACCAGAACACAGCTTTGAGCCAGAGCAACCCGGCCCGCGATGTGGCGCCAGCCGTCCAGGGCGGCGCCGACAGCGCGCAGGGCGCCTTGGCGCAGCGCACGACGGCCGTGCTGCCGCCTGTGGATATTTTTGAAGACGAGGTCGGCTTTACCGTGCTGGCCGACCTGCCCGGCGTGGCCAAGGACCGGCTGGCCGTGCGGGTGGACGGCGACAGCCTGGTGATTGAAGGGGCCGCGGCGGCGCCGGTGGGGGCCGACATGACGCTGATCTACGGCGAGGTGCTGAACCCGCTGTACCGCCGCACCTTCACTTTGAGCCGGGAGCTGGACCCGGGAAAAATCGAGGCGAAACTCGACAACGGGGTGCTCAGGCTGACCATTCCCAAGGCCGAAGAGGCCAGGCCGCGCCGCATCGAGGTGGCCCTGGCCTGAGTCTGTCAGCGCGGGCGCGTGCAGTAGGCGAGGAACTGGTCGAGTTCGGTGGACTTGTCGAACACCGCATCTGCACCGCACGCCAGGCAGCGCTGGCGGATGTCATCCGTGGCGTAGTTGGACAACACCACCACGCGTTGTTGCCGCGAGCGCTGCCGGCAGCCCTTGAGCACGCCCAGCCCGCTGCCCTGCTGGAGAAAGAGATCCACCACCAGCAACTGCCAGTCGCGTGGGTGCTGGGTCAGCCAGGTGCAGGCGCTTTGTTCGGTCTCTGCGTAGCCCACCGTCTGCACGCCGGCCAGCTCGGTCAATGTTTCGACCAGGTTGTTCCGGATGACCGCGTTGTCCTCCACGATGTAGGCCTTCAAGGCGGCGGGGCGCAGGCTGGGGGATGAGGGGCCGGGTCCCAGGAGAGGGCCGGTGGCAAGGTTCACGGGAGTCACGTAGCCAGTCTCCCCCGACGACCGCGGGGCTGGCGCAAGGGATTGCACTGCGCCGGTGTAGGACAGTGCGCTCCCAGTGTCCAAAGGGCCTGTGCGGATCGCCGTCCCGTCAGTGCCGGTGTCGCCTGTGCATGCTCATACAGGCGCCATCCCTTACGGCCCGTGCACCTGACGCTACAAGAAATGTAGCGATTGCGACGGGCGGAACTGCCGTGAAACTACAGCGGACCCGACGGACCGGTCCTGCCGGCGAGGCGCCGGCGCACATACACGCCGATAAAGCCGAGGCCCAGCACCAGTGCAAACCAGCCCACCAGTGACGAGTTGGCCACGATGCCCTGCATGCCCGGGGAGGTGATGAAGTAAGGCGACACCAGCACGGCCAGGCCGATCAGGACGCACAGGAGTCCCTTGACCAAAAGCTCGTTGTTGGCCTTGTTGCTGTGCCTGCGGATGGGGGGGGGAGGTAGGGGCATGGCCTGATTGTCGGCCAAATGCGGGGGCAGGCTGCCCCAGGGGGCTTGCCGGTATTGCGCCGGACGGATCGCCGCAACGGACTTATAGTTGCTGCTTCCCATTTTCCGGCCCGCGCCCCAGCGCGCGCGGGCCATTTTCGCCATTTCCAGGAGCTATTTGTGTCCACCACGCCTGCAGCAGACATTCAACCGACCCGTTTTGGCAGCGGACAGGCCGTGCGCCGCCTCGAAGACGACGCCCTGCTGGCCGGCACCGGCCAGTTCACCGACGACGTGACCCTGCCGGAGCAAGTGGCCCTGTTTTTTGTGCGTTCACCGTACCCGCACGCGCGCATTGTGGCGGTGGACAGCGCCGCCGCGCTGGCCATGCCGGGCGTGTTGACGATCGTGACCGGCGCCGACCTGGTGGCCGCAGGCGTCAAGCCGATTCCCGGCTCCAGCGGCTTTTCAAGGGCCGATGGCTCGCCCGCGGTGTCGCCGGCGCGCCGTGTGCTGGCCCATGAACGGGTGCGTTTCGTCGGGGAGGCGGTCGCCGCCGTGGTCGCGCAGACCCTGCAGCAGGCCCGCGATGCCGCCGAAGCCGTGATGGTGGACTACGACGAGCTGCCCATGGTGGTGGACGTGAACGATGCCACCGCGTCCGGCGCCCCGGCGCTGGCGCCGGAAGCCCCCGACAACATTGCCTGCGAAACGCGTTACGGCAGCGTGGAAGCCACCGCCGCGGCCTTTGCCAGGGCCCGCCATGTGGTGGCGCTGGACATCGTCAACCAGCGCCTGCACGCGCTGAGCCTGGAGCCGCGCTCGGTGCTGGCCGCGTTCGACAAAACCTCGCAGCGTCTGACGATACGCATGAGCACACAAATGCCCACCGGGGTGCGCAACTCGGTGTCTGACGCGCTGGGCATGGCGCAGGAGCAGGTGCGTGTGGTGGTCGGTGATGTGGGCGGCGGCTTCGGCATGAAGACCGGCGTGTACCCCGAAGACATTGCCGCCGCGTATTGCGCCCGCGCCCTGCAGCGCCCGGTCAAATGGGTGGCCGAGCGCAGCGAGGAATTCATTTCCGCCTACCACGGCCGCGACGTGTCGAGCCGCGCCGAACTGGCGCTCGATGAGCACGGAAAAATACTCGCGCTGCGCCTGGCCTCGCTGGCCAATGTGGGCGCGTACACCACCGGCGCGGGGGTGGCCATCCAGCTGCTGATCGGCCCCTGGGTGCAGACCAGCGTCTACGACATCCAGACCATCGACTTTCATTTCAGCGCCGTGCTGACCAACACCGCACCCACCAGCGCCTACCGCGGTGCGGGCCGGCCCGAGGCCATTTTCACGATGGAGCGGCTGATGGACGAGGCCGCGCGCCAGACCGGGATCGACCGCATTGAGCTGCGCCGGCGCAACTTCATCCAGCCCGCGCAGATGCCCTACACCAACCCCATGGGCCAGGTCTATGACACCGGCAAGTTCGAGTCGGTGATGGACCAGGCGCTGGTGCTGGCCGACTGGAAAGGGTTCGATGCGCGGGCGGCGCAGTCAGCCTCGCGCGGCCTGTTGCGCGGTCTCGGCATTGCCACCTTTCTCGAGTGGACCGGCGGCAACGCGCTGGAAGAAACTGTGACGGTCGCGGTGCAGGCCGACGGCATGATCGAGGTTTTCACCGCCGTCAACGCCATGGGGCAGGGCATTGCCACCACGCTGACGCAACTGGTGGTGGACGCCTTTGGCGTGCCCGCCGACCAGGTGCGGGTGGTGATGGGCGACACCGACCGCGGCAACGGCTTTGGCAGCGCCGGTTCACGTTCGCTGTTCACCGGGGGCTCGGCGGTGCGCGCCGGTGCCGACAAGGCGATTGCACTGGGCAAACAGCTTGCTGCCAAGGAGTTCGAGGCGGCCGAGCAGGACATTGTTTACGCGAGTGGCGACTTCACGGTCGCCGGCACCGACCTGCACATCGGCTTGTTCGATCTGGCCGCGCGGCAAGGCGACCGGCAGATCTTTGTGGACTCCACCACCACGGTGGCCGGGCCCACCTGGCCCAACGGCTGCCACATCAGCGAGGTCGAGGTCGACCCGCAGACCGGCCAGGTGGCGGTCGTGGCCTACGCGTCGGTCAATGACGTCGGCCGTGTCGTCAATCCCCTGATCGTGCGCGGCCAGCTCGACGGCGGTGCGGTGCAGGGCATCGGCCAAGCACTGTGCGAGCACATGGTCTATGACCGCGAGACCGGCCAGCCCGTGACCGGCAGCCTGATGGACTATGCCGCGCCGCGTGCCGACACCGCGCCCGACTTCAGGACCGAGATGGACGAGTCCACGCCCTGCCTGAACAACCCGCTGGGCGTCAAGGGTGTGGGCGAACTCGGCACCATTGGCGCCGGCCCCACGGTGGTCAACGCCGTGGCCGACGCGCTGGCCCGCCGCGGCATGACGACCCAGGCCAGGGCGCTGCAGATGCCGATCTCACCGGCGCGGCTCTGGGGCTGGATGCAAGGCTGAGGCACAATCCCCAGGTTTTTCTTGACTTCTTGACGTACGCAGTGGTTTACCGCTGAGGCGGCAGCAGTTTCTGTACCAGTGGATGCAGCACTTTCTTGTGTGCCCCGATCGCAAAGAAGTGTTCCTCGACACCCTCGCAACTGCCCACCCGCTCCACGCCATATCGGGTCGTCAGCTCCTCATGTACCAGCTCGGCCATCGGAAAGACGCCCATGCCCGCTGCGCCAAACGTCTTGAGCAGGGCGCTGTCCTCGAACTCTCCCACCACGTGGGGTTTGATGGCCATGCGCTCAAACCACTGGTCGATCCGCGCGCGTACCGCGGCATGGGTTGTGGGCAGCAGCACGGGAACCTTGCCCAACGATTGCGGAAAACCGCGCCGAGCTGCCGCAGCCAGTGATATTGGCGCGTACCAGGCTAGCGCCGATGAACCCAGCGGGTGGCTGTAGACCTTGAGGTTGGGGTTGGGCGGCGCGGCCCGGTCGGCCAGGACCACATCGAACCGGTGCAGCGCCAGATCACCCAGCAAATCCGCGAACTCGTCCACGTGGCACAGCAGTCGCAGGTTCGGCGCCTGCATCATCGGCTGCATCAGGTGCCGAACCGCCAGCTTCGGCAGCCCATCGGAAATGCCAACGACCAGCCGCACGGCAGGCGAGCCGGTCGCGTCACGCAACACCGCCGGCAGTTGTTCGCCGAGCTGGAAGATTTGTTCGGCCTGCCGCATGGCCGCGATACCCGCGTCCGTCAACGCAACCCCGCGCCCGGCCGGCTTGAGCAGGGCGTAGCCTAGCGAGCGCTCCAGTTCGCGAACCTGCGTGCTCACGGTCTGCACGGCCATGTCCAGCCGTTCGGCGGCGCGGGCCATGCCGCCTTCCTTGGCGACGACCCAAAAATAATAAAGATGCCGGTAATTGAAGCCTGGATTCATATTCAGTTTTTTTAGAACTATTTATCTCTGATTATCTGCTTTTTTAAAACCTGTCGAAGCCGTATGGTTGAGCTTCGTTCAACTCAATGGAGCCATGCCATGCAAGTGATCTTTGCGTCCCGCGATCCGGAAGGCGCTCAATCGCGCACGCTGGCGGTGCGCCGAGTGTGTCGCCTTGTCTGCTTTGTTCCTCGTGTCAGGGGGCGACTGTCGGACGTCAATGGCCCGCGCGGCGGCATCGACAAACAATGCCAGGTGGCGCTGATGACGAACAACACCGACTCTGTAGTCGTTACCTCAATTGCCAGAGACTGGCGTTCTGCGCTGCGGGGCGTGTCGACACGCGCAACGCGTGCGCTGTTGCACAACTGGCAGCGCGCCTGCAACCAGCAACGCTCGCGTCCTCCTGCGTTGACTCTTCACAGCTAAACAACGAGAAGACACCATGGATCACCCCCAGACAGTCCTGTCAAATAGCGCGACCGCTAGCCCGCAACCAATCATTCACGCGCCTGCGGTACTCAACACCAGTTTGAAGTTCTCAAGCCGCCAACCGTCCAGGCGTGTTGTATGACCGATTGCTGTAATACAAGACCAAGACGCCATGCCGGCGCCAGCCCTTGAGCGGCGCGATGACATCGACAGGGTCGTCGCCGTGACCTGGCACGGCGACGAAGCGCGGATGGGCCGCCCCGGCGCAGGCGCGCCAGTTGCTCGACGCGGCGTCGGTCCGATGGCGCCTGCATGTCGTCATGGGAGAGGGGGCGCCAGAGATCGCGAACCTGGCCGATGCGCTGGGCAGTCGCGGCATCGCCATCGGCTCGCGCGGGCTGACCGCCACCGAATCCCTGTTGCTGGGATCGGTGGCCTACAAGGTCGTGCACCTGGCCAGGCTGCCTGTGCTGATCGTGCGCTGACGCCTGCGCGTCCATAACTGACGATGCCCTCCTTCGAACCCGTCATCCTGTTCTTCGTGCTCGGCGCGATCGCCGGCTTCGTGCGCTCGGACCTCAAGATCCCCGGCGTCCTCTATGAGTCCTTGAGCATCTTTCTGCTGCTCGCCATCGGTCTCAAGGGCGGTGTCGAGCTGGCGCGTTATCCGCTGCTCGACGTCGCGCTGCCGGCGCTCGCCGTGGTGGTGGCCGGCGCCCTGATCCCCCTGGCCGCGTTTCCGGTCCTGCGCCGCGTCGGCAAGCTGTCAACCGCCGATGCGGGATCGATCGCCGCGCATTACGGATCGGTCAGCGTGGTCACCTTCGCCGTCGGCTCCAGCTATCTCGCCCGGCTGGGCGAGGCCGCCGAAGGCTACATGACCGTGTTCCTGGTGCTGCTCGAGTTTCCTGCCCTGATGATTGGTGTGTTGCTGGCCCGGCGCGGCGAGCGAGGCACCCCCTGGGGACAGGTGATGCACGAGGTTTTTGCCGGCAAGAGCATCGTGTTGCTGCTGGGCGGACTGATGATCGGCTGGGTCGCCGGGCCCGGCGGCATCGCGCCGCTCGACAGCCTGTTCTTCGACCTGTTCAAGGGGCTGCTTGCTTTCTTCCTGCTGGAGATGGGCCTGGTGGTCGCCCGGCGTTTCGGCGACCTGCGGCGGGCGGGCGCCTTCCTGGTCGTGTTTGCCGTCCTCATGCCGCTGGCGGCCGCGGGTCTGGGCCTGATCACCGGCATGCTGCTCGAGCTGTCGGTGGGTGGCGTCACGCTGCTGGCCACACTGTACGCGAGTGCCTCCTACATCGCCGCGCCTGCGGCCATGCGCATCGCCGTGCCGCAGGCCAATCCGGCGCTGTCGATCGGCGCGGCGCTCGGCATCACCTTCCCGTTCAACCTCGTGGTGGGCATTCCGCTGTACCACCGGCTTGCCCAGTACCTTCATCACGCCGGAGCCTGACGCCATGGAATTGACCACCCGCAAGCTGCTGACGATCGTGACCGAGGCCGCCCTCGAGGACATCCTCGTGCGCGACATTGAAAACCTCGGTGCGCGCGGCTACACCATCACCGATGCACGCGGCAAGGGCAGTCGCGGCATGCGCGACGCCACCTGGGCGCCGCACGCCAACATCCGCCTCGAAGTGCTCTGCGACGCCGACACGGCCGATGCCATCTGCACTGCGCTGCGCGAACGCTACTACGACAACTACTCAATGGTGATGTACGTTGGCGAGGTCGTCGTTTTGCGCCCCGAGAAGTTTTGATTCTGGAAGCAACAACCGAAAGTTCATGATGCAAATCGCCACCCAAGGCCGTCTGGCCGTGATCGCCATGCTGGATTTGGCCCTTCGCACCGATCACGGGCCGATTGCGCTGGCCACCATCGGTGCACGGCAGAAGATCTCACTGACGTATCTCGAGTCGCTGTTCGCACGGCTGCGCCGGCGAGGTCTGGTGCGCAGCACACGCGGGCCCGGCGGCGGCTATGGCCTGGCGTGCAGCGCTGCTGACATTACAGTCGCCGACATCGTGCACGCTGTCGACGAGTCGGGGCCGCGATGCACCAGCACCGCAGCCCAGTCGTCCAGCCGCGACCATCCTCCGGGTCAGCGGATTGCCAGCGACTGGTGTGCCGACCTTGAACGCGAGATGGCGCAATTCCTGGCGTCGGTTTCTCTGCACGACCTGGTTTTGCAGCATGGCCGCCGCGGCGCAGCCCCGGAGCCTGCCGCCGTGCGGGCTGCGATCATCGGCGACGTGATGCACCAGCGGGGGGTGGGAACAGCGCCCAACTCGGTCGTTTCAGTGCCTCGCCGCTTAACGCTGTGATCCCGTTGGACTTGCCGCCACTTGAGCGACCCAGAAATATCGAAACATGAAAGCGCGCCTTCGCACCCATGGCATCGTTGCCAGTCATCGCCATGGCTACGGCCATGTCTGCGGTTTGCGCTTCGCCCTGAGTACGAATCCATCGCTTTCATTGTGTTCCGATATTTCCGTGTCGAAGTACCAGGCAATCGGTCTACCAAGCTCCTGGCATGGCTGACTTGCGCATTGAATCTGCCGGTGTGGGGCGCGCCGACGCGCCCGCATGGCACGCCCTCGACGCTGCCGCCGCACTGGCCGCGTTGCAGGCCACGCCGCATGGCCTGAACGCTGACGAGGTCGCGCGTCGCCTGGCTACGCATGGCCCGAACCGGCTGGCCGAAGTCCAGCCGCTGAGCACGCTCGAGCGGCTGCTGCGACAGTTTCACAACCTGCTGCTGTACGTGCTGATGGCCGCGTCCGTGGTCACGGCGCTGATGGGCCACTGGGTCGACACCGCGGTGATCGCCGCGGTCGTCATTCTCAACGCGGTAATCGGCTTTGTGCAGGAGGGCAAGGCCGAGAAGGCGCTGCAGGCCATCCGCCACCTGCTGTCGCCGCATGCGGTGGTGCTGCGCGACGGCCGCCAGCACGAGATCGCCGCCGCCGACCTGGTGCCGGGCGACATCGTGCTGCTGGCCTCGGGCGACAGCCTGCCGGCCGACCTGCGGCTGCTGCAGGCGCGCAACCTGCGCGTCGATGAGGCGGCGCTGACAGGCGAATCGGTGCCGGTCGACAAGGGCATCGACCCGGTGGTCGCCGACGCCGCGATCGGCGACCGCCGCTGCATGGGTTATGCCGGCACCCTGGTCACGCAAGGCCAGGCGCGCGCGGTGGTGGTGTCCACCGGCGCCGCGACCGAGATCGGGCGCATCGGACGCATGCTCGAATCGGTCGAACAGGGCACGCCGCCGCTGCTGAAGAAGATGGAAAGCTTCGGGCGCACGCTGACCTTCGTCATCCTTTGCGCGGCGGCGTTGCTGTTCGTTTTTGGCACCCTGGTCCGGGGCATGCCCGCCAGTGAGATGTTCATGATCGCGGTCGGTTTGGCAGTGGCAGCGATTCCCGAAGGCCTGCCGGCCATCATGACCATCGCGCTGGCGATCGGCGTGCAGCGCATGGCCGCGCGCCACGCGGTGATCCGCCGGCTGCCGGCGGTCGAGACGCTGGGCTCGGTGACGGTGATCTGCTCCGACAAGACCGGCACGCTGACGCGCAACGAGATGACGGTGCAGCAGGTGATCTGTGCTGGCGGGGTGGTCGATGTTGATGGTGGCGGCTACGCGCCCGTGGGCGCACTGCGGCTGGCCGGCATCGAGCTTTCGAATGGCGCACTGGCCGAGCATGTACCGGCGGCCTGGGCGTTGGCCGAGGTGGCGGCGCTGTGCAACGACGCCGCCTTGCACGAGCAAGAAGGCCACTGGCGCCTGATCGGCGACCCCACCGAAGGCGCGCTGCTGACGCTGGCGATGAAGGCCGGGCTGAACCCGGCCGAGCTGACGCTCGATCGCCCGCGGCTTGGGATGATCCCCTTCGAGTCCGAGCACCGCTTCATGGCCACGCTGCACTCGGCCTGCGATGCGACGGTGGCGCTGGTCAAGGGTGCGCCCGAGCGCGTGATCGGCATGTGCGACGACCAACTGGGCCCCGACAACCGGTCGCAACCGCTGGACAATGCCTACTGGACGGCGGCTATCGAGACCCAGGCGCGTGATGGACGGCGTGTGCTGGCATTGGCGCGTCGCGAGTTGCCGCCGGGCACCGAGGACCTGGACCACGCCGACATTGCGTGCGGGCTCACGCTGCTCGGCCTGGTCGGCATCATCGATCCGCCGCGCCAGGAGGCCATCTCCGCGGTGAAGCAGTGCAAGAACGCGGGCATCCGTGTCGTGATGATCACCGGCGACCACGGCGTCACCGCGATCGCGATCGCCGGACGGCTCGGCATGGGCGACGACCTGGAGGCCATCACCGGTCCCGAGATCGAGGCAATGGACGAAGGCGCGCTGCGCGCGGCGGTGCGCACGACGCGCGTGTTCGCGCGCGCCAGCCCCGAACACAAGCTGCGCCTGGTGCGCGCGCTGCAGTCCAATGGCGAGATCGTCTCGATGACCGGCGACGGCGTCAATGACGCGCCGGCGCTCAAGCAGGCCGACGTCGGCGTCGCGATGGGTATGAAGGGCACCGAGGTGGCCAAGCAGGCCGGCGCCATCGTGCTGGCGGACGACAACTTCGCCTCCATCGCGCACGCGGTCGAGGAGGGCCGCACGGTCTACGACAACCTGAAGAAGACGGTGATCTTCCTGATGCCGATCAACGGTGGCGAGTCGCTCTCGCTGCTGCTGGCGGTTCTGCTGGGCGTGGCACTGCCGATCGCGCCAGCGCAGATCCTGTGGGTAAACATGGTCAGCTCGGTCGCACTGGCGCTGGTGCTGGCTTTCGAGCCGCCCGAGGCCGACGTGATGCGCCGCCCGCCGCGCCGGCCCGACGAGCCGATGTTGTCGGGCTTTGTGCTGTGGCGCATCGCCTTCGTGTCCACGCTGTTCCTGGCTGGCATCTTCGGCATGTTCAGCTGGGCCATGCAGCAAGGTGCGAGCATCGAGACCGCGCGCACGGTGGCCGTCAACACACTGGTATGCATGGAGGTGTTCTACCTCTTCAGCGTGCGCTACCTGAAGGCGCCGTCGTTCACGTTGCAGGGTGTCAAGGGCACGCCACGCATTCTGGTGGCGGTAGCGGCGGTGTTCGTGCTGCAGTTGGGCTTCACGTACGCACCCTTCATGCAGCAGTTGTTCGTGACGACCGCGCTACCGCTGACCACCGGGGTGCCAATCGTTGGCGTTGGCGTGGCGGTGCTGGTGATTCTGGAAGTGGAAAAGCTGCTGCTGCGCCGGCTGGGCGTGGCGGTTCGGTGAGCAGGCCATCGAGGTCGCGGCCCTGTGGCGCACTTGGCGCCCGTGAACCTCGCCCCGCTCTTTGTCCCGATCCCGATCCTGTTCCTGTTCCTGTTCCTGTTCCTGTTCCTGTTCCTGTTCCTGCTGGGCTGGGCTGGGCTGGGCTGGGCTGGGCTGGGCTGGGCTGGGCTGGGCCGCAGCCATCGTTCTGCTGTTCCGGCACCTGCGCATCCCGTCCAACCTGGGCTACCTACGGGTCGGCCTGCTGCTCGGGCGGCACATCGTGGACCCGGTCGTCGGCGTCCCGCCGGTGCAGGCGCTGGCCGAGTTCGGCCGGGCGGCCCTGGCCAGGGTGCTGCAGATGTCGATTTCACCGGCGCGGCTCTGGCAATGGATGCAACCCGGCGGCTGAACGCCTGAGCGCCTGACCGTCGATCGGTCGAAGTCAAGGGCGTTCTGGCCGCACTTCGGCCAACCGGGCGGCCTGCCTGTAGTTACACTTTTTGACTACGTTGACTTTGAAGGCGCTCCGTGTTTCGTCACCTTGTGGCCGCTATGGCCATGTTGTCAGGCTGTGCCCTCGCGCATGCCGAAAAACCAGTTGATGCAGTTGATGCAGTTGATGTCTTTTCCCTGGCTAATCCGTACGACATCCATCAGACCGCTGCCTGCTGGAACCCGATCATCCAGCCTGTTGCTACCGTCCAGCGGGGAAGAATGGCCAGGCCGCTGGCCGTTCTACCCGTCGGCCCCGCCCGGCCTGCGCTGAGCGGCTACCCATGATCGCGCTGGCCCGACTCCTTCCGCAATCGCTGGTTGCGCGGGTCTACCTTCTCTACACAGTGACACTGCTGCTGTTTGTCTGCAGCGGCCTGTGGCTTTTTTATCATTACCAGTTCTCTGAAGCCGTCGAGAAAGCCCAGGACTCGGCGACCATGCTGGTCGAGGTGGCCGTGCAGACCATTTCCGATAGCGCCGTGATCGGCGACCATGACACCATCAAGCGCATCCTGGACAAGGCTGTCCTGCGGTCGCAGTTTTCGTCGGCCTCCTTCATCGATCTGGCAGGCGGGGTCATCGAACGCCGCAATCCCCAGCCGGCACCGGTGCAGCCCCCTGCGTGGCTGCGCGACGCGGCGGCAGCCCATCTGCATGACGTCCACCGGACCCTTTCCCTGGACGGGCGTGACTATGGCGTGCTGCGCCTGGGTTTTTCGGTGGACCAGGTGGCTGCAGGCTTGTGGCAACCGATGCTGGCCGCCCTGGGGCTGGCGCTGGCCGGTGTTGCCGGCGGGCTGCTGCTGATCTGGTTTCCGCTGCGCCACTGGCTGGGTTCGCTGGAGCGTGTGAACACCTTCAAGGCGGATTCCCCGCGCCTTGGCGATCCCGCGTTGAGGCCACTGCTGCTGCAGAGTCTGCCCCTGGAATTTCGCCCCACGTTCGAGGTTCTCGACCAGACCGCCAACAGCCTGAGAAAAGAGCTGGACAACCGCGAGAAGGCCTTGAGGTCGTTGCGCAGCGCGCTGGCGGAACTGCTGCCCCACGTTGCATCCGACGGTTTCGCAGGAAGTGACGACATTGCGGTGTTGTCCCGCACGATTGCCGACCTGGTGCAGGAGCGTGGGGCCAGGCGCGACGCACTGCAGGAGGCCGTCGCGGCAGCACAGTCAGCCAACCGGGCCAAAAGCGAATTTCTCGCCAACATGAGCCACGAGATCCGCACCCCCATGAACGGCATCCTGGGCATGACCGGCCTGGTGCTCAAAACCGAGCTGACGGCGCAGCAGAGACAGTTTCTCGGCATTGTGAAGACTTCGGCCGATGCCTTGCTGACCATCATTGACGACATCCTGGACCTCTCGAAAATCGAGGCAGGCATGCTCACCATGGAGCTGATCCCTTTCGATCTGCACCAGTTGATGGACGAAGCGGTTCAGTCGCTTTCCCTGCGGGCCCAGGAAAAAGGGCTGCGCCTGAGCCGCACCATGGCAGCTGCGGTGCCCCGGCGGATTGTGGGCGAACAGGTGCGCCTGCGGCAGATTTTGCTGAACCTGATGGGCAATGCCGTCAAGTTCACCGACCGCGGCGAGGTCAGCGTTCACTGCACGCTGGCGCCCGGCGCATCCGGCGGCGCCATGCTGCACTTCACCGTGACCGACACCGGCATCGGCATTTCCCCTGAAAAGCAGCAGCATATTTTCCAGGCCTTCAGCCAGGAAGACACGTCGACCACGCGCAGGTTTGGCGGCTCGGGCCTGGGGTTGACGATTTCGCGCCGTCTTGTCGACCTGATGCAGGGCGAGTTGTGGGTCGACAGCAGCCCCGGTGCCGGCAGCAGGTTTCATTTCACCATGGCTTTCACCGAGGACGTCACGCCCTTGCGGGCGCCGGACGCCTTGCCGGTTTTCTCTGCGACCCTTCCGCCGGGGACGAAAGAGGAACTGCCGGTGCTGGTGGTTGAAGACAACTTGATCAACCAGACCCTGGTGATGACGCTGCTGCAGCGTGGCGGCTACCGCGTGACCCTGGCGGGCACCGGGCGGGAAGCCGTGGAGAAATTCCTGATGCACCGCTTTTGCATCATCCTGATGGATATGCAGATGCCCGACCTCGACGGCATCGAGGCGACCAAGGCCATTCGCCTGCTCGAACGCAAACAGGAGCGGCTGCGCACGCCGATTGTGGCCATGACGGCCAACGCCATGCGGGGTGACCGCGAGCGCTGCCTGGAGGCCGGCATGGACAATTACCTGGCCAAGCCCATCAAGACCACGGAGCTGTTTGCCATCATCGAAACCTTGATCGCGGACTGACCGGGGCGGGTTGGTCCCGGCCGGTGCCTCTTTCAAGCTACGCCGCCTGCCACATGGTCTCCACCATGTGAATCTTCTGCGCCTGCGTGAAATGCTCGTTCATGGCGGAGGTGAAGCGGTGGTGGTCGGGGCTGGTCCTGGCCGTGTTGTTTGACCTTGATCAAAGTTCGGTCGGATCCATGCCTGCGCGGCAACAGGACTCAAGCCATAATTCAAGTAATTTGGTAATTACTTGGATGCCCATGAATGCAGAAGCAAGCGGCAAGCGCCTCAAGCAGGCCACGGAAGTCCGCCAGGCCGGCTTGGTGGAGGCCGCCCTGCAACTGGCCGCACAGCGCAGCCCGGCTGACATCACCACGGGCGATCTGGCGCAGGCCGTGGGCATCAGCCAGGGCGCGGTGTTCCGGCACTTTGCCAGCAAGGAGGCCATCTGGCTGGCTGTGATGGACAGGGCTTCCGACACGCTGATGTTGCGGCTGCAAACGGCCGCTGGCACTGCGCCCACTCCGCTGGCAGCGTTGCAGGCGGTATTCATGGCGCATGTGGACTTTGTGGTGGCCCATCCCGGTGTTCCCCGGCTCCTCTTTCAGGAACTGCAACACGCGCAGGACACTGCACTCAAGGCCAGCGTGCGCAGTCTGATGCAAAAATACCGGAGCTTGCTCATGGGTGTGTTGCAGCAGGCGCAGGACCAGCGCTTGCTGGCACCGGGCACGGACCTGCAAGCCGCCGCCGTCTTGTTTATCGGTTCGGTGCAGGGCCTGGTCATGCAGTCGTTGCTCAGTGGCGACGTCCGTGCCGTGACCACCCATGCGCTCGGGGTGTTCACGATTTACCTGCGCGGGCTCGCGGCCGGGAGAGGCCGGACACCGGCAACAGACAGGCATGCCCCCGCCTTGAAGGAGACCTCATGAAACGCAAACTCCCGTTTTCACGCCGCATCACGCTGGGCGCCCTGGTCCTGGTGCTGGTGGGCGCGCTGGCCTGGGTGGCGCTGCGCACCGGTCCGCTGGCGGCAACGCGCATCACGGTCATGCGGGTGCAGGAGGGGCGTCTGGCCCCGGCGATTTTTGGCATCGGCACCGTGGAAGCGCGGCGCAGCTGGATGGTTGGCCCGACGGCGGCGGGGCGGGTGCTGGCTGTCCGGGTGGACGTGGGCGACACGGTCAAGGCCGGGCAGTTGCTGGCCGACATGGACCCGGTGGATCTCGACCAGCGCCTCGCGGCCCTGGATGCCTCACTGGCCCGCGCGGGCAGCACGCAGGCAGCGGCGCAAGCCCAGTTGAAGGACGCTGCGGCCAGGCGGGAACTGGCCGTCATCAATGCCAGACGCAACCAGGAGCTGGCCGCGCAAAATTTCATCAGTGCCGCTGCGCTTGAATCCCGCATGCAGGAGAAAGCGTCCGCCGACGCTGCGCTGCAGGCTGCCCAGGCCAATCTGGCCGGCACTGGCCAGGACGTGGCCCGCCAGAAGGCGGAACGCGCCGGCCTGCAGCAGCAACGCGGCAATGTCCGTCTGCTGGCCCCGGCCGATGGGGTGGTGACCAGCCGCGACGCCGAAGCCGGCACCACCGTGGTGGCCGGCCAGCCTGTGCTGCGCCTGATCGATCCGGCCAGCCTGTGGGTGAAATTGCGGGTGGACCAGGGGCGTTCGGCCGGCCTCGCGCCGGGCTTGACCGCGAGCATCGTGCTGCGTTCGCATCCGGGTGCGCCCGTGCCGGGGCAGGTTGCGCGCGTGGAACTGCTGGCCGACAGCGTGACCGAGGAGCGCATCGCCCAGGTGGCCTTTGCGCAAGCGCCGACCGCCAGGGCGATGGGGGCCTCCGTCGGTGAACTGGCCGAAGTCACGCTGCAACTGCCCGAAACAGCTTCTTCACTGCTGGTGCCCAGTGCCAGCATCCAGCATCGCCAGGGTGAAACCGGCGTCTGGCGCATCGAGCATGGCAAGCCGGTGTTCGCGCCCGTGCGGCTGGGCGTCCGCAGTCTGGATGGCCAGGTGCAGGTGCTTGATGGCCTCAAAGCGGGTGACGAGGTGGTGGTGTACAGCCAGAAGGCCCTCACCCCCGGCGCCCGCGTGCAGGTGGTGGACACGCTGATCCAGGACGGACACAAAGGGGCCGTACCGTGATCAGTCTGGCCGGGCGCGACATTGCGCACAGCTGGGGCAAGTTTGTGCTCACGGGTCTGGGCCTGGGCCTGCTGATCGGTGTGACGCTGACCATGGCCGGTGTCTACCGCGGCATGGTTGATGACGCACAGGCCCTGCTGACCAACAGCCGGGCTGACCTGTGGGTGGTGCAAAAAGACACGCAGGGGCCATATGCCGAATCGTCGAGCCTGAAAGACGATGTGGTGCGCAGTGTGCGCGGCATGCCCGGTGTGGCGCAGGCAGCCAACGTGACCTACTTCACCATGCAGGTTCAGCGCCACGACGGCGACGACATCCGCGCCATGGTGGTCGGGATGGAATCCGGCCAGCCTGGCGAGCCGGGCTACCTGGTGGCGGGCCGCCAGCTCACCCGCAGTCATTACGAGGCCGTGGCCGATGTAAAAACCGGCTTTGCCCTGGGCGAGCGCATCCGTATCCGCCGCCACGATTACACCGTGGTGGGACTGACGCAACGCATGGTGTCCTCGGGCGGCGACCCGATGGTGTTCATTCCGCTCAAGGACGCCCAGGAGGCGCAGTTCCTCAAAGACAACGACGCCATCATCAACGACCGTACCCGAACCGCCACGAATCCGGCCTTCAACCGCCCCGGCGTGCCGGGCCTGCTTGATGCGGTGCAGGCGCTGCAGACCAGCAGCCACAACGTCAATGCCGTGCTGGTGCAACTGGCACCCGGGTTCGAGGCCGGGCAGGTGGCCGAGCCGATTCGCCGCTGGAAGCACCTGGAGGTGTTCACGCGGGACGGCATGGAGGAAATTCTGGTTGCCAAGCTGATTGCCACTTCGGCCAGACAGATCGGCATGTTCCTGGTGATTCTGGCGGTGGTCAGCGCAGCCATCGTGGCCTTCATCATCTACACCATGACACTGGGCAAGATCCGCGAGATCGCGGTGCTCAAGCTCATCGGCACGCGCAACCTGACGATCGCCAGCATGATCCTGCAGCAGGCGCTGGGCCTGGGGTTGATCGGTTTTGTTGTCGGCAAGGTGAGCGCCACTATCTGGGCGCCGGTGTTTCCCAAGTTCGTGCTGCTGCTGACGCAGGATGCCATGATGGGGCTGGGCGGCACGCTGCTGATCTGTGTGCTGGCCAGCACGCTGGCCATCCGCGCGGCACTCAAGGTCGATCCGGCAGAGGCGATCGGATGACCCAGGTGATGGACATGACCCCTGCAACCCCTGCAACCCCGGCAAGCGCCGGTGGCATCCGCATTGAAGGCCTGCGCAAGGTGTACGGACAGGGCGACACCGCGGTCGAGGCACTCAGGAACGTCAACATGACCGTGGGCCCCGGCGAGGTCGTGGGACTGGTGGGCCCCTCGGGCTCGGGAAAGAGCACGCTGCTCAAATGCCTGGGTGCCATCATTGAACCCACATCGGGGCGCATGACGCTGGGCAACGATGTGATTTACGACAATGGCTGGACCACCTCCGACCTGCGTGCCCTGCGGCGCGACCGCATCGGTTTTGTGTTTCAGGCACCGTACCTGATTCCCTTTCTGGACATCACCGACAACGTCGCCCTGCTGCCCATGCTGGCCGGCGTATCCAATGCCCAGGCCCGGGCCCGGGCGCTGGAACTGCTGACCGCGCTGGATGTGGCCCACCGCGCCAGGGCCGAGCCCTCGCAACTGTCGGGCGGTGAGCAGCAGCGCGTCTCGATTGCGCGGGCGTTGGCGAATCGTCCGCCCGTGATCCTGGCCGACGAACCCACCGCCCCGCTGGACAGCGAACGGGCGCTCGCCGTCATGCGCATCCTGAACCAGATGGCCCGGCAGGCCCAGACCGCGATCATCGTGGTGACCCACGACGAAAAAATCATTCCCACGTTCAAGCGCATCTATCACATCCGTGATGGCCAGACGATTGAAGAAGCCGGCCAGGGGCTGAGCTTTTGATGACTGGATTGGCGCGCGCCGGACGCATGAAAGGTCTTGCATGAACCTCTCCCGACTCCTCAAAACCCTCGCCGCTGTGGCCATTGTTTTTGGTGTACTCACGGTCGTCAGTGGCGGGCGTGCGCTGTTTGGCGGCACCGAGGCACGCGCCGCCGTTGGCAACGCCGTGGACTTCGTGTTGTGGTTCAACTTTTTCGCCGGCTTCGCCTATGTGCTCAGCGGCTTCGGGTTGTGGCGGCGGCGTCGCTGGGCCGCCCGAGCGGCCAGCCTGCTGGCGCTGGTCACGGCCCTCGTGGCGGGCGCCTTCGCCGTGCATGTTGCGGGTGGGGGTGCTTATGAAACACGCACGGTGGGTGCGCTGGCGCTCAGGCTGCTGTTCTGGGGGGTGGTGGCCGTCGTGGCGCTGCGTGTATTGAAACCAACACACTGACACGGGCCGGCCGGAGTCGGTAAAAAGTGCCTGCAGCCCTTTTGAAATGGGCGTGAAAAGCGATCAATAGCAGAGCAGATTCAGGCGACAGACCCCGCTCAGGCAGGGCCGGCGGCTTCCCTGGCGCGCATCTTGGCGCCAATGTATTCGCCCTGCGTGACGTGCAACAGGCCGGCAATCTTGCTGATCAGGTGGTTTTCGTGCGCGTCGAGGTGGGCGTCCGAATACGCCACCTGCCACATGGTTTCCACCATGTGAATCTTCTGCGCCTGCGTGAAATGCTCGTTCATGGCGGAGGTGAAGCGGTGGTAGTCGTGGCTGGTCCTGGCCGTGTCTTCGGCCAGTTCCAGCAGCCGGGCCAACTCGTCGTCGGCGAGCGAAAATTTTTCGCGCAGCGTGGCCAGCACGGTGGCCCTTTCGGCGGCGGTGATGGCAGGGTCGGCACGCATGACTTCCACCAGCAGCACGGCAGTGCCCAGTTGCAGCGCATGGTCGCGTTCGCCCGGGGATGGGGCCTGGGCCGGCGCCGTGAAAGTGTCAAACAGGTCTTTGAGGGTTTTGAGCATGGGCTTCCTTGGGAGCTTTGCGGCCATGCGCGCAAACACTTGCACGATGGAGCCGGCGGGCGCGGATTGGTTCCCGCCCCGGCGCTGGGCGACAGGCTTCCACGCCTTCGACAGGGACAAAGGGGGGCGCTGTTGCAGGGCGGGAGAAGCCGGGTTAAAACATCAAACATCTTTGCTTCCCATCGGGCCTGGCCCCTGATTCATGTCATGGCCGGGCGGTGCTTGCCGTGGAATACTGGGCATTTTGCGACAAGCTTTTCATGGAGTGCCGTGCCCCCGATGAACTGGTTGAAAAAACTCCCGAACTCCCAGCGCGCCGCCAGCGGCCTGGAGTGGACGCTGTGGCGCAAGCTGCCGCTGATTGCCGCGGTGGGTACGCTGCTGCCCCTGCTGGTCCTGGGGCTGGTGTACCTGTTCAACGATCCTGCCGCCGGTGCCGCCCAGGCGCGCTGGGAGCAGATGGTGGGCTACATGGTGCTGGGCGCGATCCTTTTCCATTGGTCCATGGTGGTCACGGTGGCTTTTGGTTGCGTGGTCGTGATGATCATGAAAGGCCCCGGTTATGTGGCCGACGGCCTCTGGGTGTCGCACAGCGACCGGCCGCGCGACGGCATGGAAAGCGTCGAAGAGGCCGCCAGCCGCCGGCCGCCCCAAGAAGCCCAGCGCGACTGATCCGCGAAGAAGCCCCGCCGCCGGGCGACAATCAGAGGGCCATGAAAACCATACTTCCCCTGCAACTGCTGGTTGCCCCCGACAAAAACGACCCGCAGCCCCTGATTCTTTACCACGGCCGCGGCTGTCCGGACGGCTTTGCCGCGGCCCTGGCCGCCTGGCTGTATTACGAAGGCCGGGCCGAACTGGTGGGGCTGGACCACGGCGACACCCGCTCGGTCGATGACCTGCCGGCGCTGGCCGGGCGCGCCGTGTACATCCTCGATTTTTCGTTTTCCGCCGACCTCCTGCGCGGCATCGAAGAACGCGCCGCCAAACTTGTGATGCTGGACCACCACAAAAGTGCCGCAGAAAAACTCTCGGGGTTTGCCTGCCGCTGCGGTGTGGTGCACTTCGACATGGGCAAATGCGGCGCCCGCCTGGCCTGGGAGTTTTTTCATCCCGCCGCCCCCTTGCCGGACCTGGTGCGTTACATCGAGGACCGCGACATCTGGGTCTGGCGCTACCCCGAGAGCCCGGCCTTCCTGGCTGCACTCGACATGGAACCCCACGACTTTGCGCGCTGGGCGGCGATTGCCGCCTTCAGCCCCGAGCAGGTGGCGGCCTTCATGGCGCGCGGCCAGGCGATGGACGAAAAATTCAGCAAGCTCGCGGCCGGCATCGCCGAGAACGCGCAGCCCGTCATCTTCAACGGCCAGCACGGCCTGATGGTCAACGCACCCGGCGTGTTTCACAGCCTGGTAGGCGACATGCTTTCAAAACAAAGCGGCACGTTTGCACTGATGTGGACGGTGGCCCCGGGCGGCGTCGTCAAGGTCGGCCTGCGTTCGCAGCGCGGCTTTGACTGCATCGCGCTGGCCGAAAGCATGGGCGGCGGAGGCCACGCGCAGGCCTGCGGTTTCAAGATGGGCGTCGCGCGCCTGTCCGAGCTGCTCAGCGGCGTGTTTGACGCGGCCGCGGCGACGGACGCCAGCGCCCGGCAACCAACCTGAACACCATCCACGGACACCCCAGCCATGCCACGCCTTGCACCCCTGCCGCCCGACACCACGCCGGCGCTCAAACCGCATTTCGATTTTTTCCTGACCACGCTGGGGTTCACGCCCAACAGTGTGCTGACCATGCAGCGCAAGCCCAAACTCGTGCAGGCGCTGGCGCAGCTCAATGGCGCGGTGATGGACCCCGAAGGCGAGGTGGACCTGGGCTTTCGGCGGCTGATCGGCCACGTGGTGAGCAAGGTGGCGGGCTGCCTGTACTGCCAGGCACACACTCTGCTCGGGGCCAAAAACTTCGGCGTCAGCGAAGCCAAGCTCGCCGACGTCTGGAGCTATGCCAGCAGCCCGCTCTACAGCCAGCGTGAACGCCTGGCCCTGGACTTTGCCCTGGCCGCGGCCAGCCAGCCCAACGCCGTGACCGACCGACAGTTTGCGCAGCTGCAGCAGTACTGGAGCGACAGCGAAATCACCGAAATCCTCGGCGTGGTGGCGCTGTTTGCTTTCCTGAACCGCTGGAACGACACCATGGCCACGCCGCTCGAAGCCAGCCCTGCGGCCGTGGCCACGCAGGCCCTCGGCGATCAGGGCTGGACGGCGGGCAAACACGCCGCCTGAGGCGGCAGTCCGGCCCGGGGACATGGCGCATGGACCGGGCACTGGCGAAGGGAGCCGGGGCAGGCGTTTGGCGCTGCACACAAAACCGCCGGGCCACTGCGCAACGCCGGGAGCATGCGCATCTGGATACCACTGCAGTCGCGCGGTAAATGCCCGGTAAATCTCCGTTTTCCTTACACGGCGTTCACAAAGCCAGGCCAACAATGGCCTCACTGAATCACACACAAGCCTTCAAAAAGCAGCGATTCAGGAGCAGCTCCCACCGCCGCTTGCCGACCCTGGAAACCGTTCCAGCCACCGCAAGCTGCCCACCGGGCTGCTGGTTATTCATCCGCATCGCAGGAGAACCCCATGAAATCGAAACTGTTGACCGCTTCCTTGTTGGCATCCGCCTTGTTCGCCGGTCTGGGCATGGCCCCGGCGATGGCGCAGGGCAACTACACCCCGGGCATTGACCAGTCGCAGCAGGCGATCGGTGCGCGCATCCAGCAGGGCATGGCGTCCGGCCACATCACGCCTTCCGAGGCGCAGGCGCTGTACCAGCGTGACCGCGACATCGAAGCCCGCGAAATGCGCTTCAAGGCCAACGGCAGTGCCAACCCGCAGGAGCGCCAGCAGTTGCGCGCCGACCTCGGTGCCCTGAGCGCCGATGTGGAACGCATGATGGCCAACCGCGACGTGGTCCGTCCCGGCTATGCCGACCAGGCCGTCGCCACCCCCGGCATCGACCAGCGCGCGCAGGAGATCAGCCAGCGTATTGACGAGGGTGTGCGTTCTGGCCGCATCACCCAGCGCGAAGCGCGCAGGCTGTACAAACGCGAGCGTGTGATTGAGCGCCAGGAGCAAGCCTTCAAGTCTGACGGTGTCGTGACCCAGCAGGAGCGCCGGCAACTGCGCGCCGAGCTGTCCGCACTGCGCGACGACGTGGAGCGCATGATGCGCAACGACCGCCGTAACGGACGCGACGGCCACGGTTAAGGCCGAGACCGGGCGTTCACAACGTACGGACAAAAAGCCAGGCAGTGCCTGGCTTTTTTATGCCTGATGAGGAAAAATGCTTTCAGCGCAATAAATACCTGCGCCGTTAGCTATTAAAGTCATAGCTACTGAGCGACGCAGGCGCATGCCAGGTATTGGTTTTCGCGCGGCCAGACGGAGTGAAAAAAGTGGTGGAGAGGAGGAGGATCGAACTCCCGACCTCTGCATTGCGAACGCAGCGCTCTCCCAGCTGAGCTACCCCCCCACACCGGTAAATTCTAGCGAACTGCGCCGTGCGCCGCCAGTCCCGCCGGGCCCCGCTTCCCGCTCCCCGGTTCAGGCGTGCCGCAGGCGGGCGGCCGCCAGCAGCTTTTGCACCAGCGGGTGCCGCAGCTTCTTGTGCGCGGCGAGAGCGTAGAAGTGTTCTTCCACGCCCGCGCAAGGCCCCACTCGCCTGACCTGGTAACGCCCGGTCACTTCCTCCTGCACCAGCTCGGCCGCCGGAAAGACGCCCATCCCGGCCGCACCAAAGGTCTTGAGCAGGGCGTAGCCCAGCGAGCGTTCCAGTTCGCGGACCTGCGTGCTGACCGTCTGCACCGCCGTGCCCAGACGGTCGGCGGCGCGTGTCATGCCGCCTTCCTTGGCCACCACCCAGAAACAGTAGAGGTGGCGGTAGCTGAAGTCTTTGCGCATGTTTCTATTTTTCAGAAGCATTTGTTCAACATTATCTTCTTTTAAAGAAGTATGCATTACGGTATTGTTAAAGCCTTACAAAGCGAAGGAGTCCCACATGCAGATCATTTTTGAATCGCGCGAACCCTGGCTGGAGCGTCTGCGCGGGTTGGCAATGCGCCGGGTGCGCCAGGCCACGCGCACGCTCGGCTGGCTCGCGCCGCGCGCCAGGGTGCAGATGTCGGACGTGCAGGGCGCCCGCGACGGCATCGACAAACGCTGCCAGGTCGAGTTGAGCGCCGAAGGCGCCGGCACGGTGGTGGTCACGTCAATCACCCGTGACTGGGGATCGGCTCTGCAAAGCGCGTTGTCGCGCGCTGTTCGGGCGCTGCTGCGCAAGTTGCAGCCCGCCCGCACCCGTCGCCGCGCCATCACTTACCAGCGCTGAGCGCTGCCGTATAAAACCCCTCGAAAGGAACACCCATGAAATGCCCCGTTTGCCCCGACGCGACCCTGCTGATGTCTGAACGCCAGGGCGTCGAAATTGACTACTGTCCCCAGTGCCGCGGCGTCTGGCTGGACCGGGGAGAGCTCGACAAGCTGCTGGACCTCTCCGCCGCAGCGCCCGCCGCCCGGCCGGTGGTCCAGCCGGTCCAGCAGGTCCAACCTGACTTTGTGGACTCGGATTACCGGCACGGCAAGCGCGGCTACCCGCGCCGGCAGAAATCCTGGCTCAGCGAAATTTTCGACTGAGCCCCGGGCTTCCCCCAGCCCTTCCCTTCATTTTTTCCACCGCCCCTCTGCTTCGCACAGATCCCGGCGGACTGTCCGGCGGCTTTGCAGTTTTTTACATCGTGCATGCGGCGGCAACCAACCCCGGCGGAAGATCAACCGCCGGTGGCTGTGGTACGCTGGTTTGCATGGATGACGCCGCGTTGTGTGTGTAGGCCCGCAGCGCTTTGCCGGGGCGGTCCGGCACGTCTGGCGCTCCAGAAGACTGATGCCAAGGAGTACCCGGCTTTGAACCTGTTTTGCATGCGTTTTCCACCGGCGGGCCGGCTTGGTCTGTGCGCGCTCGCAGTCTTGCTGTCAGGCTGCGCGGCCCCCATCAAGCAGTTTCCCTTGCAGGAGCAGTTTGCATCAACCGCCACTTACTCGCGCCTGTTTGACGCCACGCCCGCGCAGACCTGCGAGGCCTCACGGCGCGCGCTGCTGAGCCAGGGCTACCTCATCAACACCGCCAGAAAAGACCTGGTGGATGCCCAGAAAAGTTTCCAGCCCGAGCCCGAGGCGCACCTGCAAATCGCCATTCGCGTGGTGTGCGCGCCGGAAAGCCTTGATGGCAAGGTCAGCCTCGGTTTTGTCACGGCCCTTCAGGACAGTTACGCCCTGAAGAAGAGCAACAACTCGGCCAGCCTCGGGGTGGGGGCGATCGGCTCGGTCTCGCTGCCCTTCAGTGCCAGCAACGACTCGCTGGTCAAGGTGAGCAGCGAAACCATCACCTCCGATGCGTTTTACGACCGCTTCTTCGACCTGGTCAGGCGTTACCTGGTGATGGGCGACATCGAGTAAAGCGTGCAGGCCGTGTCCAGGAAGTGCTCAGGCGGGCAGGGCCTCGCCCCAGTAGTGGAAAGTGAAGGGCCGCGGCCCGGGCAGGTAACGTGTGTGCAGGTCAGGCAGCACAAAGCCGGCTTCCTGCAGCAGCGCCGGAATGTCGCGCCCCAGGTGGCAGCCGCCGGCCACCTTGCCCCACAGCGGCTGCAGCCGCTCCTGCCAGCGCCGCACCGAGGCATCGGGCGCGCGGCCGTGTTCGCAATACAGCAGCCGGCCGCCGGGCGCCAGCACGCGGCGCATTTCCTTCAGCGCGGCCAGCGGGTCGGGAATCGTGCACAGGGTGTAAGTCATCAGCACCGTGTCCACACTCGCGTCGGGCAAGGGAATTTTCTCGGCCGACAGCGCCAGCAGTTCCACCTTCAGCCCGGCCTGCGCGATGCGCTCGCGCGCCAGCGGGTGCAGCGCCAGCGCCGGGTCCAGCGCGATGATGCGGCTGACGCGGGTCTTGTCGTAATAAGGCATGTTCAGTCCCGTGCCAACGCCCACCTCCAGCACGCGGCCGCGCGCCAGCGGCACCACCAGCTGGCGCTGGCGGCCCAGCATCGGCAGGCCGCAGGCAAAGTCCAGCGCGCGCGGCAGGATGTGGCGGTCGTACCAGGACGGGCCGGCCGCCTGTTTTACCGTTTCTTCTTCAGGCATCGTCATGGTCAGTCTCCTGCGTCAGTTCCCGCCAGCTTCCCGGCGCCAGGCCGTCCAGGCGGTAGGGGCCGATGGCGGCGCGGATCAGGCGCAGCGTCGGAAAACCCGTGGCCGCCGTCATGCGCCGCACCTGGCGGTTGCGGCCTTCGCGAATCACCAGCTCGATCCAGGCGGTCGGAATGGCTTGCCGTGTGCGTATCGGCGGTTCGCGTTCCCCCACCTCGGGCGGCGGCTCCAGCAGGCGGACCCTGGCCGGCAGCGTGAGGCCATCCTTGAGTTGCACGCCCGCACGCAGCGCCTGCAGCGCGGCCTCGTCGGGCACCCCTTCGACCTGCACCCAGTAGGTTTTTTCCATCTTGAAACGCGGGTCGCTGATGCGGGCCTGCAGCCGGCCGTTGTCGGTCAGCAGCAGCAGGCCTTCGCTGTCGGCGTCGAGCCGGCCGGCCACGTACACGTCCGGGATCGCAATGAAGTCCTTGAGCCCGCGCCAGCGTCCTTCCGGCGTGAACTGGCTCAGCACGCCATAGGGCTTGTTGAAAAGGATCAGGCGGGCTGGGCTGTTGTTCACTTCGCCCGCAGTCCCTGCACCAGCGCGCCCAGCGCGATGCCGGCCAGCGCCCACAGCAGGTCCCAGTTGCCCGCGCCCAGGCCCGCAATGGCGGGGCCGGGGCACACGCCGCACAGGCCCCAGCCCACGCCGAACAGCGCTGCGCCCACCGCGGTGTCGCGGTTCCAGGCGCTGGGGTGGGCGTGGAAGTGGTCGCCCAGCAACGGCCGGGCCAGCAGCCGGGGCGCCAGCTTGTAGACCAGCGCCACCACCACGACGGCGCCACCCATCACCAGCATGAGCCCGAAGTCTTCAAAGCGCAGAAAGCTCAGCACCACCTCGGGCCGGATCATGGTCGAGTACGACAGGCCGAAGCCAAACAGCACACCCGCCGCCAGCGTGGCCAGGCCGCGTGCCGCGCTCATTGGGAAGCCTCCGCGCTACGCGCTGCGGTATTCACCTTGGGGACGGCCCGGCGGTTCATGCCAGCCACCTTGCCGCCAGGTTGGCCGTCAGGAAGGCGGTCGCCATGAAGGTCAGCACCGCCATCAGGGAGGGCAACTGCAGCGAGCCCAGCCCGCAAATGCCGTGGCCGGAGGTGCAGCCATTGCCCAGCCGCGCGCCGTAACCCACGAAGAAGCCGCCGACCAGCAACTGCCACACCGGCACCGCCGTGGCCTCCGGCTTGCCGCCGGCAAAACCCAGCCACCAGACCAGCGCGCCGAGGATCAGGCCGGCCGCATACACCAGCCGCCAGCCGCGCGACTCGACAAAGCGCGCCTGCTGGAAAAACGGCCGGCGCACCACGAACGACCAGGTGCTGGAAAACACCGTGCTCATGCCACCGATGCGGCCCGTCAGCACGAACAGCAGCGACGTGCCCAAGCCAATGATGAGACCGCCGAGCAGGTAGTGCTGCCAGCCGAGGGGGAAGAGGGAGAGGGAGAGGTTCATGGGAAAGAATTATCCGTGAGCGCACGCTTCCTTACTATTCGATGCTGCCATCCGGATTCGCCATCGGTGCCTCGGCATCAGCAGCCCAGCTGCTCTGCCAGGGCCAGCAAGTCTTTCGCGTGCCAGGTGTTGGCGGGGTCGGGCGACACGTCCTTGGGTTGCGCCGCGCCAAACTCGGCCGGCCGCTCGATGTAGGCGGTCTGCAGGCCGCAGGCGCGGGCGGCGGCCAGGTCGTCCTGGTGGGCGGCCACCAGCATCACGTCGGCGGGGACCAGGTCAAACACCTTGGCCACGCCGAGGTAGGTGGCCGGGTCGGGCTTGTAGGCGCGAAAGACTTCGGCCGACAGGATGCAGTCCCACGGCAGGCCCGCGCGTTTGGCCATGTTGGTGAGCAGGCCGATGTTGCCGTTGGACAGCGTGCAGATCGTGAAGCGCGACTTCAGCCGCGTCAGGCCTGCCACCACATCGGGCCACGGGTCCAGCCGGTGCCAGGCCTTGTTCAGGTGCTGCTTTTGCGCCTCGCTCAGATCGGCCAGGCCGAACTGGCCGAGGATGCCGTCGAGAATCAGCCGGTGCAGGTCGTCGATCAGCGTCCAGCCCAGCTCGCCGGCCATCACGCGGCGCATGGCCGGCTGGTAACCGGCGCGCCAGGCCAGCGCAAACGCTGCGCCGTCCACAGCGGGGCGCAGGGCCTGCACTTCGCGCGTTATGCCGCTGTGCCAGTCCACCACGGTGCCAAAAACATCAAAAGCCAGAACCTGGGGAAGCGCGGGTGGGGGTGGTGTGGTCATTTGCGCATTATCCGCACACTGGGAGCCGGCGATATGCGCCACGCACCGGGCCGCGTCAAGCTGCCGATGAAAAAGACCAACGCCCGGAAAGGTGGCCACCGTTCCGGGCGAAGAGTGCTGCATATTTGATAGCTGGTGGCGACCGCCCCTCAAGGGATTAGGCCACTTTTTCTTCTTAAAGAGCAACGGCGCAGGTAGTCTGGGCCGGTTTTACTCCCTCTCCCCCTGGGAGAGGGCGGGGTGAGGGCTGGCGGACTGTGCCAAGAGCTATCGTAGGTTGTGGCTTGCTGGCCCTCACCCCAACCCTCTCCCGGAGGGAGAGGGGGCAAGAAAAGCGTGCTGCATGCAGCGACCTGACTAGTTACCTGAAAAAGCCGGATCAGGCGGCCTTGGCAGCGCGCCGCTGGCTGAAGGCCGAGTTGCGTTTGGTCTTGACGGTGGGGGCGTCGTCGCCGGCGATCTTGCCGGCCAGGTCGGCGGTTTTCTGCTCGATCTGTACGGCCAGCTTGCTCAGCGCCAGGGCGCCAGGTGCCGTGGCCTGGGCCAGCGTGGCCAGGGTGCTGACGCCGGTTTTTTCTTCAAACAGCGCGGCGTTGGCGGCGGCGCGCTCGACGCCGGTTTCGGCCAGCTTCACCAGCTGGCTCACCACCTGCTGCGCGCCGTCGGAGCTCAGGGTCAGGCCTTTGCTGTAGAGCGCGCTGAAGGCCAGCTGTGCGGCCGTGGCGTTTTTGGCAACTTCAGCGGTCAACTCCGAGCGCGACTGTTTCAGCGCGCGGCTCCAGCGCTGCTCGAGTTCGTTGACCACACGCTCGCCACCGGCGCGGTAAGCATCGATCACGTTTTTGGCGGTGTTGCCGTAAGACTCGATCAGGTCAGCTGCAACGGTAGACAGGTTTTTGGCGCTCATGGTGTTTCCTTGGGAAGTGGTTCAACAGCGCCCCAATCATGAGGGTTTTCCCTAGTGTTTGCGACCTAATGGGCTAGGGGCGGGCATCCAGAACCAGTAGCGACTGGCTAAAAAGAGGGGGATTTGCTACGTTTTTAGGAGCTGCCATCGCACGCAGGTATTGGGATGGTGGCACATTTGGTATGTAAATTTGCGCTCAGCCGTTCGGACTGAGCTTGGCCTGTCCTGAGCTTGTCGAAGGGTAGCCACAACGCAAACAGGCTTCGACCCTTCTACAAGCTCAGGGCGAACGGGGCGCTCGCCCGCTGGCCGGCCCGCCGGCGCCGCCGCGCCTCAGGCGGCCAGAAACAGCGCCGGGTCCACCATGGTGCGGTTCAACATCACGCCCCAGTGCAGGTGCGGCCCCGTGGCGCGGCCGGTGGCGCCCACGGCGCCCACACGTTCACCGGTTTTCAGCACATCGCCCAGCTGCACGTCGATGGCGCTCAGGTGGCAGACCATGCTCAGCAGCCCGCCGCCGTGGTCCAGCCAGACCGTGTTGCCGTTGAAAAAGTAGTCGCCGGTGTCGATCACCCGGCCCGGCAGCGGCGCCGCTACCTGCGTGCCCGTGCCGGCCGCGATGTCCATGCCGCTGTGCGGGCTGCGCGCCTGCCCGTTGAACACGCGCCGCAGCCCGAACGAGCTGGAGCGCCGTCCTGGCGTGGGCACCTGCATGCGCAGAGCCTGCGGCAGCGGCTGGCTGAAGGTGGCCATCACCACCGCCTGGTGCGCGCGCTCGCGCTCGTAACGCGCCAAGTCTTCCGGCGACAGGTCCACTGTGCGCGGCGAGACCTTGAGCTGCTGCTCGCGGTAGCGTTTGGGCGCCACCGTGTAACCCAGCGGCCGCTGGCCGCCTTCCGGCTCCTGCACGGCAATGCTCGCTTCGCCGGGCGCGGCCGACAGCGTGATGCCCACCAGCGCCGTCCACTCGATCACGTCGCCCACCACCAGCAAGGGCACGTTGCCATCGGCCTGCAGCAGATGCGCCACCGGCCGCACCGCCGCCGGGCCCAGCGAGAGCCGGGCAATGCCGCCAGGCACGGCCAGTGCGCGCGGCCAGACGCCGGAGGAAGACGGCGACGGCGCGGCCGGCGCAGCGGCAAGGCGCGCGGCCGGCCAGGCCAGCAGGCCCATGCCGGCCAGCAGCGCGCAGCGGCGGTTAAACAGTGCGGAGGTGGGGAGAGCAGGGCGGGTGGGCACGTGCGGACGGCCAGGTTGGCTTGTTTGCTTGCTGGTTTATTCCGGTATCCAGGTGATCTTGCCGTCTTTCACATAGTCGTCAAACTGGGAGATGGGAATGGCCGTCAGGCCGGCGATGCCCGGCGCATCTTCCCAGCTCAGGGTGGCGCTGTCGAACGACAGCGCGACTTCCACGCGCACCTGCGGAATCGTGATGGGCGCACCGTCACCCGGTGTGTAAGTCACGTCACCTGTAATCATGGCGAACTGGGGCATGGCAATCTCCTGGAGGGATGGATGAATGATGTGAACTGCAGCGGGTGCAACATTGCACCAACAGGCCGCAGAAACATATTACGCGTGGAAGCGGGCCTTGTGTGTCGGCGAAGGACGCGACTTGCTGGGCGGCCAGGCATCTAACGAAAGTGCAACGCGGGGCCGCCCTGCAGCGTCCGTTGGCTGCACTGCGATAGCATCAGCGCATGAGTACCTATTACGAGAGCGTTCAGACCGCCACGCTTTACCCCGACGCCTTCCATGTGCCCGCCCCCGCTGTTCCCGTGGGGCGTGCGGTGTGGCCGCGCCAACCGGGTGTGTTCATCCGGGCGGCCCAGGCCGCAGGCGCGCAGGAAACCGCAGAAGTCGAAGAGGCTGCAGCGGCCGTGGATTTCACAGAAGCCGCAGACGCTGACCAGCCCGCGCGTCAAGCGCTGGTGCGTGAACTGGTGGCCGGGCAGTTCGGCCTGGTGCCGCGCTGGGTCAAGTCGGCGTCTGACGCCAAGCTGCGTTCCACCAAGCTGGTCAACGCCCGCTCGGAAACCGTGACCACCTCCAACAACTTCCGCGACGCCTGGCTGGCCGGGCAGCGCTGCATTGTGCCCATGATGGCCTTCATGGAAGACGACTGGCGCAGCGGCAAGGCCGTGCCCACCCGCATAACCCGGGTGGACGGCAAACCCATGGGGGTGGCAGGCCTGTGGGAAAGCTGGACGGGCGCCGATGGCGAAGTCATCGTCAGCTACACCCTGCTCACGGTCAATGCCAACAGCCACGCGTTGATGAGCCGCTACCAGCAGCCCGGCAATGAAAAACGCATGGTTGCGATATTGAACGAGGGCGCGTCTGATGCCTGGCTCAGCGCCCGCCCCGAGAAGGCCCGGGAGTTCATGCGGGCCTATCCGGCCAACTGGCTGACAGCGAACCCGGTTGAGAAAAGCCGCTGATCAGGGGTTGGGGTAGCCACCGGGGATCATGTGACCCGCTGTGTCATCGCTCATGCAGCGTGGGTCGTAGCGATTACCCCAAACGCAATGAGGCTGATCGAGTAAACCGTCAAAAGAAGGAACAAACGAATGGCACGCAGAAGAAAAACAAGTCCTTTGGAGGATTGGATGGACTTGGTAGCCAAGCTGCCGTGGTGGGCCGGTGTGGTGCTCGCTCTGGTCAGCTATGTTTTTTTGCATCAGCTGGCCAAGCCCACACCATTACAGGGCCTCCAGCCAGGTCAGATGGCCGGTGTAGTTGTCGGGTCTGTCATCACCGGTTTTGCATCAATCGGGCAGGTCTTCATCCCGATCGTTTGCCTCTTCGGCGCACTGGGTTCCTTTTTAGGGCGTCGTCGCCGGCAGTCTTTGGTCAGCAATGTCTCGCAAAGCAAATCCGCCGATGCGCTTGACGGCATCTCATGGCGTGAATTTGAAATGCTGGTGGGCGAGGCGTTTCGTCTGCAGGGCTACCGCGTCGCTGAGACTGGCGGAGCAGGGCCTGATGGCGGAATTGATCTGGTGCTCAGCAAAGGGTCAGAAAAATTTCTCGTTCAATGCAAGCAGTGGAAGGCGTTCAAGGTCAGCGTGATGGTGGTGCGCGAACTTTACGGCGTGATGGCCGCAAAAGGGGCCGCTGGCGGGTTCGTCGTGACCTCTGGCCGCTTCACTGAAGATGCAACGTCATTCGCTGCGGGCCGAAACATCACACTCATAGATGGCCCGCGTTTGCAGGGCTTCCCAATAAAAAAGCGGCTGATCAGGCCGCTTTGGTGAGTTTGAGTTTGATGCAGTAACCCAGACTGGCCGCCACGTTGACCAAGGCATCGAGTGTGAACTTGTGGGTGCGGCCTTTGACCAGATCGTTCATGCGACCGATGTTCCGCTCAAGTCCTTGAACACCTGCTGCAGTACCTTGGGCTTCAGCTCCGCAATCGTAATCAGCGTACGGGCCGCACCAGAAGGCTGTCGGCGGCCCTGTTCCCAGTCTTGCAAGGTACGCACCGATACACCCAGCAGTTCGGCAAACTGGGCTTGCGACAGCCCGGACTTCATGCGGGCATGTGTTACCGCTGGAACTTCGACCCGCGCGACCAACTTGCCTTTGCCTGCTTTCATTTCACGCACAGACTGCAACAGTTGCGCGCCGAGGTTGCGCTTGGCGTCGCGGTTGGCCAGTTGTTTGTCAGTCATTGGCATCTTCAATTTTCTGTTCCAGAACCTACTGCACGGCGCAAGAAAGTGGCTGATCAAGCAGCCTTGGTGAGTTTGAGTTTGACGGAGTAGCCGAGACTGGCCGCCACGTTGACCAAGGCATCGAGTGTGAACTTGTGGGTGCGGCCTTTGACCAGGTCGTTCATGCGCGGCTGGGTGATGCCGGCGCGCTTGGCTGCCTCGGCCTGGGTGACGCCGAGTTTGTCGATGACCTTGCGGATGTGTACTACCAGGTCGGTACGCAACAGCAAATTCTGCGCCTCGGCTTCGGGGAAGCCCAGGTCGCGAAATACGTTGTTACTGCCCACAACGATACGTAGTTTCTCGGTCATGATTTTCTCTCCTTCAGCAGCGCGGCGTATCGGTTTTTTGCCATATCCAGGTCAGGTTGCGCAGTCCTCGGGGTCTTCTTGATGAAGGCGTGAAGCACATAAACCGAATCAGCAAATTTGGCCACATAAATCACACGGTACTGGTTACCTGCACGCACCCTGATTTCATAAGCCCCGGAACCCACCGTGAGCATCGGCTTGAAGTCGCTTGGCATCAAGCCACTTTGCACCAGGCGAAGTTCCTGACCTATGAGCGTACGCGCATCCACTGGAAACTCGCGTACCGCGTTGAGCGACGTCCCCAGCCATTGAATGCGTTTCATTTTATATCATTTCTGATAAGTTTTCAGGCCGCTGCTGATGTTCCGGCCCGATCTATTTCCCCCAGCTGTCTTTCATCCCCGTCACCCGATTGAACACCACTTTCCCCGCAGCGTGATCTACCAAGTCGGTCACAAAGTACCCATGCCGCTCAAACTGAAAACGCTGTCCGGCTTCAACACTCGCCAGTGAAGGCTCCACATAAGCCGTGATCACGCTCAGGCTGTCCGGGTTCAGGTTCTCCAGAAAGTCCTTGCCGTCCGCCTCGGGGTGGGCCTGGGTAAACAGGCGGTCGTACAGCCGCACTTCGGCCTGCACGGCGTCGTTCACGCCGACCCAGGTGATCACGCCCTTGACCTTGACGCTGTCGGAGCCGGGGGTGCCGCTTTTGGTGTCGGGAATCAGTTTTGCCTGCACTTCGGTGATGTTGCCCGCGGCGTCTTTGGTCGCGCCCACACATTCGATGACGTGGCCGTATTTCAGGCGCACCTTGCTGGCCGCGATGGCCTGGCCGCTGGCGTTGGTGTGGGCGGGGAACAAGCGGAAGAAGCCTTTGGGTGGCGTTTCTTCGTAGTCGGTGCGTTCAATCCACACTTCCTTGCCGATCTTGAAGTGGCGTGTGCCCATGTCGGGGTGGTGCGGGTGCACGGGGGCGCTGCAGTCGTCGAGCTTGCCTGCGCCCATGACCTCGTCCCAGTTGGTCAGTACCAGTTTCACCGGGTCGAGCACGGCCATGGCGCGCGGGGCGGTTGGGTCCAGGGTGTCGCGCAGGCAGCCTTCGAGGGTGCTGTAGTCAATCCAGCTGTCGCTTTTGGTCACGCCTATGCGTTCGGCAAACAATTGAATCGCTTCGGGGGTGTAGCCGCGCCGGCGCAGGCCGACGATGGTGGGCATGCGCGGGTCGTCCCAGCCGCTGACGCGTTTGTCGTTGACGAGTTGTGCGAGCTTGCGTTTGCTGGTCAGCACATAGGTCAGGTTCAGCCGCGCAAACTCATACTGGTGCGGCAGCAGGAAGAGGTTGGGGCGTTCGCCGTCGAGCGCGTGTTCGAGCAGCGGCGTGAACTGCGCGAGTTCCGTTTTGAGCAGCGCAAAAAACGCGGGCAGGTCGTGCAGCACGGCGTCGGGGTTGTGTTCCCAGCGCACAAACATGGCGCGCATCTGCGCCTCGGCCTCGCTGGCAAACAGCTTGTCGGCGTGGTTGTGGCAGTGCAGGGCAAATTCCTTGCCGGCTTCCAGGCCCTGGCCTTCGATTTTTTCGACCAGCTCGCGCGCCTGCGCAAACTGCGGCGCGCGCAGGATGGGAACGATGCGCTCCAGCGTCCAGTCGTAAAACGGGCGCTGGTCTTCAAACTCCAGCGTGCAGATGCTGTGGGTGATGTTCTCGAGCGCGTCCTCGATCGGGTGCGCAAACGCGTACATCGGGTAAATGCACCACTGGTCGCCGGTGTTGTGGTGCGTGGCGCGGCGAATGCGGTAAATCGCCGGGTCGCGCATGTTGATGTTGGGACTGGCCATGTCGATTTTGGCGCGCAGCACGGCGGCGCCGTCGGCGAGCTTGCCGCCCTTCATGTCGCGGAAACGCGCCAGGTTGTCGGCCGGCGTGCGTTGGCGGAAAGGGCTGTCCAGACCGGGCTTGACGAAGTCGCCGCGGTTGGCGCGCATGTCGTCGGCGCTTTGTTCGTCCACATAGGCGTGGCCGGTCTCGATCAGGTATTCCGCGGCGCGGTACATGAAGTCGAAGTAGTCGCTGGCCTGGAACAGGTGCGAGGTGTTGACGCCGTTGACCGGGGCGTTCCAGTCAAAACCCAGCCATTTCACGGCGTCAATGATGCTGTTGACGTATTCGGTGTCTTCTTTTTCGGGGTTGGTGTCGTCAAAACGCAGGTGGCACACGCCGCCGTAGTCGCGCGCCAGGCCGAAGTTCAGGCAGATGCTTTTGGCATGGCCCACGTGCAGGTAGCCGTTGGGCTCGGGCGGGAAGCGGGTGCGGATGCGCGCGGTGTCGGGTTGGCCGGCGGCGTGGTGGGTGGCGTCGCCGGGGCTGCCGCCCCACTTGCGGCCGGAATAGGTGCCAGCGGCCAGGTCATGCTCGATGATCTGGCGCAGGAAATTGCTGGGTTTGTGGGGTTCTTTGTCTGCAGGGGCGTTCATGAGGCTGATTCTAGGGCGTTGCCACCCTTGGGCGTTACTTTTGGCTACGCTCTTCACTGTGCGTGCGGTAGGCTGTTACCCGGCTGGCGCGTTTAATACCTACATGGGCTTTTTCTGCCCAGTACAAGGAGAAAGCAATGCTTAAGACAACTGTTCAAGCCGCACCGTCCCGTAAACCGATGTTGATAGCCGGCGCTGCTGCCGTCCTGGCCATCGCGGCGATGGGGTTTGCCGGCGGTGCCCATGCCCGCAGCGATGTGCAGTTTTCCGTCGGTGTGGTGCTTCCGGGCGCGCAGATCGGTGTGACCAATGCCTACCCGGTGTATGCCCAGCCGGTTTACGTGCAGCCCCAGCCGGTCTATGTGCAACCCCGCCCTGTGTATGTGCAGCCTGCACCGGTGTATTACCAGCCGGCGCCGGTGTACTACCAGCCGCGCCCAGTCTACGTGCAGCCCGCCCCGGTGTATTACGGTCGCCCCCATGGCTGGCACAAGCGGCATGGCCATCATGGCCGTGACGACGACAATGACCGCCGCGGTGGTTATCGCCAGGGCGGTTACCACGTGCAAAACCAGGGGTCAGGCTATTACGGCCGCTGAACCCAGCCTTTGCCAGAATCAGAAAAGCCCGCAGCGTCAACCCTGCGGGCTTTTTTGTGGGCGCCATGGCCCCATGCGGGGTCCGGCGGTTCAGGAGCCTTTGGCGCGCCAGAAAATGTAGTCGGCCTCGTAAGGCACGGTTTTGCGCATGCCCAGCTGCGCCGAGGTGCAAGGAAGGCTCGATATCTCGCCGCCCACGGTGCGCAGGCGCTGCACATAAGCGATGTTGTGCAAGGCCCCGGGCACGCCAGAAGACTGGGCGATGTAACGCTGCAGCGGCAGGTTGCGGCTGCCATTGGGGACCTCGGAAAATTCGCGGGCCATGACACTGGAGCCATCGCGATGGACCCAGCTCGCCCGAGCCCCGGGCTTGTGCATGATGGCGCCGCCGTAGGTGTCGGTCAGGTCCACGCTGGCGTTTCTCATCAGCCACTCGTATTCATACGGCGCGCGTCTGACGGCCTGGCACTCGTACAGCAGCCTGCCGTTGCTGGTGGCCTCCAGCACGGGCTGGTAACCGTCGGGCACACGTATGGCCTCGGGCAGGTCTTTCTGGTTGTTGTAGGGCTGGAGCGGGTGGTAGCCGCAGGCGCCCAGCAAGGCGGCGCTGCCGATGATCACAAGCAGGCCGCGCGACAGGCGGCCAAAGGGGACATTGCGGCGGGAGGGTGTTTTCACGAAGATTCCGGAGGGTGAGCTTCCTCTAGTACACCCCATGATCATGGGGTGTACTGTGCGGGAAAACCCCCGCACGCCGGCGCGGTTTGTCCCGTCCGCGACCGGCTCCAGGTGCTTTTTAGCCCAGGGTGGTGCAGGAAATGTCATACGCGGCCAGTGTTTTGGGCTTGGAACCTTGGCCGGTCAAGGCACTGCTGCAGCTTTTCAGGGGCTTGCTGAAGCCGCCTGGTTTGGCCTGCAGGCTGTAGCTGACGCGGCTGAAGCCGGATGTATCGGGGGTGGGGCGCGTGGCCACGACGGCGCTGCTGCTGTTTCCGTCAGCCTGGAGGGTTGGCGGAGCCGGCGTCAGCTCCCATTCCTGGGTTCCGTCGGCGCGGGCCACGCGCTGGTACAACACGTGGTCGTCGCCCGCCGTTGAAACAGTTTGCGCAGCGGCTGGCAGGGGAGCGAGCACCACCGGCTGGTCGTAGGCGCCATACGCGCGGGGGCCGGAGGCTGGACCTGAAAAAGCCGCCATCATGGCCGCCGTGCCGGTGACCACCAGCAAGGCCAGGCCGATGGCCAGGCTGATCGCGCGAAACATATGGTGCGTGTTTCTCATCTCAGGTTACTCCTTGCACATCATCAGACCGCAGCTCCGGGCCGGGCCCTGTAGGCGGCTGCCTCTTGCGTGAGACAGCGCACAGCGCGGCGTGGAACAACGGTCTCCCATGGGTTGAGGCTTTCCAAACTGGCTGGCGGGAAGGCGTCTCATGAAAGGTCTGGTTGATTATTGGGTGGGGCTGCTGACCAGTTTCGGTTGCAACAGGTGTAACCGTTTGTGGGACGCCGCGCCCGGGATTTGCCGGTAAAAAACGCGATCGGGCCGCATGCACCAAAAAAAGAACCTGCAGGCCACCGCTCACGCGATGGCCTGCAGGTTGTCAAAGCCGGCCCCGCCAGACGCGGAAGCCGGCCGCTCACCATTTGGGGCCTGTTCACACTATTTAGGCACTTGCCTAAATAGTGTGAACAGGCCCTAGGCGAACTTTCCAAAAACACGGCAAGCGCGGGGCTTACATGGCCTTGTAGAAGATGTAGTCGGCCTGGTACTTGACGATCTGCTTGGCCCCCAGGTTGCCGGCGGCGCACGGTGTGGCCGGTGCAACGCCGCCCAGGGTGGCCACGCGCTGGATGTAGGTGACGCCCTGCATGGCGCCGCTGCCCATGGCGGGGTTGCCCTTGACGAGCTGCAGCGGAATGTTGCCGGCCATGTTGGGCGCGACGGCGAGTTGCGTGGCGGTCAGCTTGGAGCCGTCCATGGCCTCCCAGGTGGCAGGAGGGCCGTAGTATTTGCCGACCTGTTTGCCGCTGCGGTCCATCAGTTTGGCATCGGGGCCGACAAACACCCACTCGAACTGGCCGGCCATGTCTTTTTTGGCGCTGCACTGGTAGGTGATGGCGCCCATGCCCACGGTTTCGAGGGCCACCCGGTTGCCGGCGGGCACCTGCACGGCGGCGGGCAGGCCGGCCTGTGAGTAGCTTGGCATCATCGGGGCCATGCTGCCGCAGGCGGCGACAAGGGAGACGGCGGCGGTGGCGATGGCGGTACGGATCATCATGAGGGGCACTCCTGGTAGTGAGCTGGCGGGCGCCAGTTGTTGGTGGTGGATGTCGCGGGTTCAACGCGTCGGATGGCCGCAATGAAGCCGGCAGTTCGATGGCGTCTGCCGGGGGTACGTGGCCGGCGCGCCGGTGGATTCAGCGCGGGCAGGCAGGGTGTGAAAAAAAACACGCCGTGCCGTGCTGTGCTGTGCAGTGCGGGGAGGGGAGGGGAGGGGACGGGTGGTGCTGGCGGGCGCGTTGCCCGCGAATCCGCGCCGGCCGGTGCTGCGGCGCGGCGTTCGTTGTTCAGAGCTTATTGACCGAAGCGCGGGCCGATTTTCAGGAACTCGAATTCCAGCGCGCTGCTGGTGCGACCCAGTGCGGCATTGCGGTAGGGAAACCGGCCGTACCGGGCAATGATGTCACGGTGCTTGACGGCAAAGTCCAGCGAGCTCTGGATGCTGGTGCGGTGCGCCTCGGGCACGGCCGCCACCAGGGCGCTGAAGCGGCGCACGCCTTCTTCCTGCAGGGCCAGGTTTTCGGCATGGGTGAGCGGCATGTACAAAAAAACACGGCCGACCCAGGGCAGGGCCTCGTCGATGCCCTGTGCGAGTGCATCGCTGACCAGCCGCTGGGCCTGCTCGTCGCCGGCAAAGGCCCGGCCCTTGCCGCGAAAGATATTGCGGGGAAACTGGTCGAGCAGGATCACCAGCGCCAGCCGGCTCAGCGGCTGCGCCTCCCAGTCGGCCAGTCGGCCGGCCAGCGCCTGTTCGACCAGTTCGCCGAAGGTCTGGCGGATTTCCTCGTCGAGTTCGGGCCCGCCGTTAAACCAGCGCTTGCCCATGTCCTGGCTGGGCCAGCCCAGCGTGAGGCCATCGCCGAACCAGAAATCGAGGACGAGGTCGGGCAAGGCGGAGGTCGGGGAAGGCGTGGAAGACGTGAAGGAAGAGGGCATGGGCGGCAGGTACGGTCAGACAGAAACGGGGTTGTTTACATCGCCCTGAACTGCTGACTGTACATGCGGCTGACTGATAGTTTTTCCATCCTGGCGCGCAGGCTCAAGGTGAGTTTGCCGGCTTCGTCCCGGCTGACCGCTTCAATCGCGCCGGCCTGCACCACGGTGCCGCGGTGAATCTGCCAGAAGTTTTGCGTGTCCAGCTGCGGCAACAGGTCTTTCAGCGGTGTGCGTATCAGGTACTCGTGATCGGCGGTGAGCACGCGCACGTATTTGTCGGCCGCTTCAAAATAAACCACCTCGCCCACCCGACGGTGGCGCCGAGGACGGCGCTCAGGTGGACGGCGACGGTGGGGGACATGTCCATGGTGTTCTCCGGTCAACAAGGTGAAAACAAGGTGAAACTGAAATGGACTTTGCCGGGACGGCCGCGACGGCGCGAGGGCTTTGCGACGAAATGCAGGAGCAGCGGTGCGAGTTGCAGCCAGCGAACGCGAAAAGCGCCGACCGGCGCCTGCCGCGCCCCGGGCGGGCAGTGGGCCGACAGCGATAATCAGCCCATATTTTCTGGAGCGCGTGTGGACATAACATTGCTGATCAAGGCTGCCGTCATGGGCATCGTCGAGGGTTTGACCGAGTTCCTGCCTATTTCTTCCACCGGCCACCTGATTCTTGCCGGCGCCTTGCTGGGTTTTGACGACGAGAAGGCCAAGGTGTTTGACATTGCGATCCAGACCGGCGCCATTTTTGCCGTCATCCTGGTCTACTGGCAAAAACTGCGCGACACCCTGGTGGCGCTGCCCACGGACAGGCAGGCGCAGCAGTTTGCGCTCAATGTCCTGGTCGCGTTTGTGCCGGCGGTGCTGCTGGGCCTGCTGTTTGGCAAGGCCATCAAGGCCCACCTGTTCACGCCCGTGGTGGTGGCGAGCACCTTCATCATTGGCGGCTTCGTCATTTTGTGGGCCGAGCGGCGCCAGAAAACCAACCCGGCCACGGCACGCATCCATGAGGTCGAGGCCATGACCATGATGGATGCGCTCAAGGTCGGCCTGGTGCAATGCCTGGCCATGGTGCCCGGCACCAGCCGCAGCGGCGCCACCATCATTGGCGGCATGTTGCTGGGCCTGTCACGCAAGGCGGCGACGGATTTTTCGTTTTACCTGGCGATTCCGACGCTGATCGGCGCCGGTGCCTACAGCCTGTACAAGGACCGCGCCCTGCTCTCGGTCGCGGACCTGCCGCTGTTTGGCGTCGGGTTGCTGTTTGCCTTTGTCAGCGCCTGGCTGTGCATTCGCTGGCTGCTGCGTTACATCGCGACCCACAGCTTTGTGCCGTTTGCCTGGTACCGCATCGTCTTCGGTGTGGTGGTGCTGGTGACGGCGCAGATGGGCTGGGTCACCTGGGCGGCCTGAATTTTCCGTTCGCCCTGAGCCTGTCGAAGGGCTGTATCAATCCATCAGGTTGCGCAGCGCCGCCTCGATGGCCGCCGCCGTGGCCACGGGTTTTTCCATCGGGAACAGGTGGCTGCCGTCGAGCATCATGATGCGGCCACGCGTGACCTTCTCGGTCATGGCCATGCCCACCTGTTTCATCTCGACCGACTGGCGCCCGCCGATAAATGCCACCGGGCATTTGAGCGGATGGCGTTTGAGCAGGCCCTCGAGGTTGTCGGGCAGGGTGTTGTAGATGGCGGTTTCCACGTCGCGGTCAAAACTCAGCAGGCGCTGGTTGTTACCGTCGCCCTGGGCGTCGTGCGTGCCATTTTCGATGTAGTCGCGCAGGACCTGTTCATCCCAGCGTGCAAAGGCTTTTTTGCTGCGGAAATGCGCCAGCGCTTCGGCCTGGTCCAGCCACTCGTGACGGCGCTTGCGGCTGATCGCGCCGGGCGAGATCGAGCCGACCAGCTGCGCACGTTTGGCCACACTCAGCGCGGCGGCACGCCAGCCGCCCAGAATGGGCGAGTCGATCAGCAGCACACCACGCACCGGCTGGCCGCCGAGCACGGGGTTGCGTGCGGCGCACATCAGGCTCAGGAAGCCGCCCAGCGAGTGGCCCACCAGAAAGGCCGCCTGGCCGGTTTTTTCGACCTGCTCGCTGGTGAAGTCGGCGAGCTGCTGCACCAGGTGCGGCCAGTTGCTGGTGACCGGGTAACGCGGGTCATGGCCGAATTTTTCAATTGCCTTGACCTGGAAGCCGCGCGCGCGCAGCCCCTGGAACAACATACCGTAGGTGCTTGCCGGAAAGCTGTTGCCGTGGGAAAAAATGATGAGGGGTTTGGTGGAGGTGGGCACGGGGTCGTTCAGTGGCGGCAGGACGCGTTCAGATCAGTTTTTCTTCGGGCGAAGAGATTTTTTTCAGGGGCTGGTTGCGCGTCAGCGGCGTCAGCAGCGGCACCTGGGTTTCACCGCCGGTCCACATCGGGTCCTCGATGCTGTCAAAAACTTCGCGCAGCTTCTTTCCCCAGTTGTCGTGCAACATGCGGAAGTAGGGGTTCTCATGGTCGATGCAGACCACCTTGTCGCTTTGCAGCGAGTTGACTTCGTAGACCACCATGTCCAGCGGCAGGCCGACGGACAGGTTGGACTTGAGGGTGGAGTCCATCGAGACCAGCGCACATTTGGCGGCTTCGTCCAGCGGTGTTTCGGGGGTGATCACGCGGTCCAGCACCGGTTTGCCGTATTTGGATTCGCCGACCTGGAAGTAGGGCGTCTCCGGCGTGGCCTCGATGAAGTTGCCGGCCGAATAGACCTGGAACAAACGCATGGCTTCACCGCGGATCTGGCCGCCGAAAATCAGTGAGACATTGAACTCGACGCCCGCGTGTTTGAGGTCGTCGGCATCGCGCTCGTGCACGCGGCGGATTGCGGCGCCCAGCACACGGGCCGCGTCGAACATGCTTTTGGCGTTCCAGATGGTGATGGGCGGGCCGCCTTCCGGGTCCTTGAGCTGCTCGACCTGCAGGATCTCGCGCACCGACTGCGAGATCGACAGGTTGCCGGCCGACAGCAGCACCATGAAACGGTCGCCCGGCTTTTCATAAATGATCATCTTGCGGAAGGTGCTGATCTGGTCCAGCCCGGCGTTGGTGCGGGAGTCGGAGAGAAACACCAGGCCGGCGTTGAGTTTGATGGCGACGCAGTAGGTCATGGAGGGCAATCGTGAGGGGGTGGGGCTGCTCAGGCGGCCGCTATTTTTTTCAGTTGATAAAGGGCGTCCAGCGCTTCGCGCGGGCTCAGCGCATCGGGGTCGATGCCGTGCAGGGCTTTCTCCACGGCGCTGGGTTCGGCGGCGGGCTGCTCGGGTGGCGCGGCAAACAGGTCCACCTGGGCGCGGCTGGCGCTCTGCTGGGTTTCCAGCGCATCGAGCGCATGCCGCGCGTGGTTGACCACGGCCGCCGGCACTCCGGCGAGTTTTGCCACCGCGATACCGTAACTCTTGCTGGCCGGGCCAGGCTCGATGTGGTGCAGAAAAACGATGCTGGCGCCGGACTCGACCGCACTGACATGCACGTTGACCGCGGCATGGTGGCGCGCCGGGAACTCGGTCAACTCGAAATAATGGGTCGCAAACAGCGTGAAGGCCTGGGTCTTGTTGTGCAGGTGGGCGGCAATGCCGCCGGCCAGCGCCAGGCCGTCGAAGGTGGAGGTGCCGCGGCCGATTTCATCCATCAGCACCAGCGAATGCGGCGTGGCGGCGTGCAGGATCTGCGCGGCCTCGGTCATCTCCAGCATGAAGGTGGACTGCGCGTTGGCCACGTCGTCGGCCGCGCCGATGCGGGTGTGGATGGCGTCGATCGGGCCGAGGCGGCAGCCACTGGCCGGCACGTAGGAGCCCACGCTGGCCAGCAGCACGATGATGGCGACCTGGCGCATGTAGGTCGATTTGCCGCCCATGTTGGGGCCGGTGATGATCTGCATGCGGCTCTTGCCGCTCAGGCTGCAGTCGTTGGCGATGAAGGAGCCGCCGCTGGTTTCCGCCAGCCGCGCCTCGACCACCGGGTGCCGGCCCTGGGTGATGTCGATACAGGGCTCTTTCACAAAGACCGGGGCGGTCCAGTTCAGCGTGAGTGAACGTTCGGCCAGCGCGCACAGGGCGTCCAGGCTGGCCAGCGCGCGCGCCAGGCGGCTCAGCACCGGCACAAAAGCCTGCAGCTCGTCGAGCAGCTGTTCGTACAGCCATTTTTCGCGGGCCAGCGCGCGCTCCTGCGCTGACAGGGCCTTGTCCTCGAAGGTCTTGAGTTCGGGCGTGATGTAACGCTCGGCGTTTTTCAGCGTCTGGCGGCGCCGGTAGTCGTCCGGCACCTTGTCGAGCTGGCCCTGGGTCACTTCGATGTAAAAACCGTGCACCTTGTTGAACTGCACGCGCAGGTTGGCGATGCCGGTGCGGGCCTTCTCGCGGCCTTCTAGGTCGAGCAGGAAATCGTCGCAGTTGGTCTGGATCGCGCGCAGCTCGTCAAGGTCGGCGTCGCAGCCGTGGTTGATCACGCCGCCGTCGCGGATCAGCGCGGCCGGCTCGTCGAGCAGGTAGCGCTGCAGCAGGGCGGCGCAGGCGGGCGGCGCCTGCAGGTCCCCGAAAATAGTGGTCAAAAGTGCCGGTAGCCCTTGCTGACTGGGCGCAAGCAGCTCTGTTTTTTGTAGCGTATCACGCAGGGCGATGAGTTCGCGCGGGCGCACTTGGCGCAGCGCAATGCGGGCGGTGATGCGTTCGACGTCGCTGCTGCCCTTGAGGCGCGCGCGCAGTGTCTGCTGCAGGCCGGCGCGCAGGGCGGTGATGGCTTCGAGCCGCGCTGCCGCCTGGCTGCGCTCGCGCCGCGGGCTCAGCAGCCAGCTTTTGAGCGCGCGGCTGCCCATGCCGGTGGTGCAGCTGTCGAGCAGCGAAAACAGCGTGGGCGTGTCTTCGCCGCGCAGGGTCTGGGTCAGCTCCAGGTTGCGCCGGGTGGTCTGCGGCAGCTCGATCAGCTCGCCCGAGCGCACCACCTGCAGACTGTGTACATGGGACAGCGCGCGGCCCTGGGTGTGTTCGGCATAACCGAGCAGCGCAGACGCCGCCGCATGAGCCTCGGGCAGGGCCTCGGCGTTCCACGAGGCCAGCGAGGCTACCTGCAACTGTGCCAGCAGCCGGCGTGCGCCCAGCGCGCTGTCAAACTGCCAGGCCGGGCGGGCGCTGACGGCGCAGCGCTGGATTTTCAGGCGTTGCTCGAAGGCGGGCGTGACATCGACGTTGTAAAGCAGTTCGCTGGGCGCGATGCGGGCAATCCAGGCCTCGAGTTCGTCGCTGGCGCAGTGCGCCAGGTGGATTTCGCCCTGCGTGACGCTGAGCCAGGCCAGGCCGCAGGTGTTGCGGCCGCCCTGGTGCACCGCCAGCAGGATGGATTCGGTCTTGTCGCTGAGCAGCTCGGTGTCGGTCAGGGTGCCGGGTGTGACCACCCGCACCACCTTGCGCTCGACCGGGCCCTTGGCCGTGGCCACGTCGCCGACCTGCTCGCAAATTGCCACCGATTCGCCCAGCTTGATCAGTTTGGCGAGGTAGCCCTCCAACGAGTGGAAGGGCACGCCGGCCATGACCACCGGCTCACCTGCCGACTGGCCGCGCCGTGTCAGCGTGATGTCGAGCAGGCGCGCGGCTTTTTCGGCGTCGGCATAAAACAATTCGTAAAAGTCACCCATGCGGTAGAGCAGCAGCGTGTCCGGGTAGTCCGCCTTCAGGCCCAGGTACTGGGTCATCATGGGCGTGTGTTGCTTTGCTGGGTCGGTCATTGGCTCAAGTCTATCAACACCGAATGGGTTGCCTTTGTTGCAAAAGGACGGCGGTGCCGACGGGGCGGGGTCAAGGTTGGCGCGGGTGGCCTCGAGTCGGGAAAGCACAGGGCCCCAAGTGTAAGCACCATGGATGCCTGGCAGCTCAGCGGCCGTGATTAATGAACGGCACCAAAGTGGATGTGCTCTTGTGCACTGTGGTGGTGCGGCGAACCGGCGATTCGCTTGAATTGGCTCATTGACTTGGGGCCTGCAACACAACAGTCCCTATCAAACTACTCAGCTGGCCCCTGCTTTCTGAAGCGGCCTGGTTTGCTCATGCGGGTTTCCTCTAGTAGTGAGTGTTGGCAACGTCTGGCATAAATCGTGCTCGGAGTATTCAAGTGACTTGAATTTTAGTCAATAGACTTGCAATAAGAATCATGTCACTTAATTCGAATTCATCAATCCACCCGAAAGGAAGCGACTATGCGTAGGCGAAACATGGTATTGGCAGGAGCGGCTTTGTTGACGACATACATGGGTCTGGCTCTCGTGGCCAGCCCGGTCATGGCTAAAGAAGTCGTGAAAATCGCCTTCGTTGGTCCCTTGACCGGTGGGGTCTCGAATATGGGTCTGGGGGGACGCAATTCCGCAGACTTGGCAGTGCGTCTACGCAATCAGGATCCAAAATCCAAATACACCTATGAGTTGGTGGCGCAGGACGATGAGTGCAAGCCCAATGTGGGTGTGCAGGTGGCGACCAAGGTGGCCGCAGACAAAAATATCGTGGCAGGCGTCACACACTATTGCTCCGCAGTCGCCATGGCCACGGCGGGCGTGTACAACCGTTTTGGCATGCCAGCTGTGGTGTGGGGTGCGGTTCTGCCCGAGGTCACCTACGGCAACAACTTCAAGGAAGTCCATCGTGTCAACGGCACGATGATCAATCAGAACGAGGTCGCCTACAAGTTCATGGCCGGATTGGGCTACAAAAAATGGGCCATTATTCATGACACAACGGACTACGGCAAAGGACACAATAAATACTTCAGCGAATTCCTGAAAAAAGGCGGCAGTACGGTCCTTGGTACTTTCGGTGTGACGGCTGACCAACAGGATTTCACCACCGAACTGACCAAGATTCGTGAGTTGAATCCGGACGTGATTTACTTCGGCGGACTGACGCCGCTAGGCGTACGGATTCGGACCCAGATGGAGAAGCTGGGCATCAAGGCGCAACTCCAGGGGACCTCCGGAATCAAGTCCGATGCCTATATCCAGGGTGCGGGCAAGGAGCTGGCTGAAGGCTCGCTTTCATTTATCGAGGGCGCACCATGGGAGAAGCTGCCAGGCGGGCTTTTCTTCACCAGCAAATACGCGCAGCAAAAATATGGTGAATCGGCAGAGGCTTATGGTCCCTTTGCATTTGCCGCCGCCACTTTGATCATGGATGCCGTGGAGAAGGTCGGGCCGGATCGCAAAAAAGTGCGTGACGTTCTGAACAAGACCAAGGATGTGGACACCATTGTTGGCAAGGTGACCTTTGATGATCACCGCCAGAACATCGTGCCGCTTATCACCAAGTACGTGGTGGAAAACGGTGCATGGGTGGTTTGGGAAGATAGTAGCTATGGCAAAGGCAAGCGCAAGCTGGCCGGTTTGTAATCCCCAAGATACCCTCCTGCACGCCATCGGCGGCGCGGGAGGGTGATCCTCAATTGTTTCAGGAAACCTGATGAGTGAAGTTAGTCAATACATCTTCAATGGCCTGATGCTGGGCGTGATTTACGCCATGGTTGCCGTTGGCTTTACCCTGTTTTTCGGGGTTCTGGACGTTATCAAGTTCTCGCATGGGGACACCTTGATGGTGGGGGCCTTCGCCGGGCTCACGGCTTCCATCGTGATGATGAAAATCGGGCTGGCTTCTCCTGTGTTGCAGTTGCTCGCGGTGGTTGTTTTTTCAGTCGCTGTCACTGGTTTGCTGGGTGCCGGCATTGCCAAGTTCCTGATCCTGCCGCTGCGTCATGCTCCACCGCTCAACACGCTGCTGGCGACGCTTATGCTCGGCACCGTGATGCGCGAGGCGGTTCGCCTGTTCTATCCTGACGGCTCCAACTCAAAACCGTTTCCCGCGTTGCTGCCTACATCCATGGTTGAGTTGGGGGGGCTTTCGCTGCGGATTGATAACCTCATTTTGCTGGCCAGTGGCGTGCTTGCCATTGCCGGCGTACACCTTCTCATCACGCGCACCAAGCTCGGCTTGGCGATTCGTGCTGTGGCGCAAGACGGGGAGACAGCGCGGTTGATGGGCATCAACTTCGAGGCGGTTGTGCTGATTACCTTTGCACTGGGGTCTGGCCTGGCTGCGCTCGCCGGTGTGATGAATGGCCTGTACTACAACGAAGTCAATTTCAATGTCGGTTTGCTGCTGGGGGTGATCGGGTTTGCCGCCGCCATCCTGGGTGGGCTGGGCAATATCTATGGCGCCATCATTGGAGGATTTCTTTTCGCTGCTTTGCAGGTGATTGGCAGCGCCATGTTGCCCACACTGATTCCCGACATTCCAAGCTCTTACAAGGATGTTTTTGCCTTCGCCGTCGTTATTATTTTTATGGCCTGGAAACCGACTGGTCTGATCGCTGAAAAGTCGAGCGAGCGAGTTTAGTACCATGAAACAACAAGAACCCATGACCCCCGCGAAATCTGCCTTGATGCTCAGCGTCGCGGCGCTTGTCCTGACCGTATATGTGTGGTTGTTCCTGCATGCAGAGAGTCAAATCGGCATTGCCATTTTGCTGGTTGCCGCAATCGTCGCTGTCATTTTGAGTCGCCGATTCGGTGTGACGCTGCTGGTCGAACAGTCGGCCGCGCGGCGCCCGGGCCTGTCCCGATGGTTGGCCGTTGGCTGCGGTGTCGCCTTGATCGTGGCTTTCCACAGCTCACACTTCGTGTTGCTGATGCTGTGCGGCGTGTTGCTCTACTCCACGGCCTGTCTCGGTTTGACGGTGCAATTCGGATACTCGGGCGTGGCCAACTTTGCCGGGGCCGCATTTTTTGGCATTGGCAGTTACGCCACGGCCGTGCTCGCATCCCACACTGCCATTCCCCACGTCCTCGTCATCCTGATCTCTGGCCTGAGTGCCGCCGTCATCGGTTCGCTGCTGATTCTGCCGGTGTTGCGAACGCGCGGCCACTATGCGGCGCTGGTCACCATCGCATTCGGTATCCTGTTCAAGACCTTCATCGAGGTCAACGATGTGCTGGGTGGGCCGCAAGGCTTGCAGGTGCCTGGAATGAAGTTGTTCGGCCTGTCGTTGAACGAGGGCTTCAGCCTGTTCGGCCTGGAGATATCGTTTTATGTGACTTACGCATTGCTCAGTCTCGCCATGTTCGCGGGGGTCTATGCCCTGGTCAACGCACTGGAGCGGTCCTGGGTCGGCCTGAGCATGGACGTGGTGCGAACCGATGAAACAGCGGCATCCACCTTCGGCCTGCACATCGTTCGCTGGAAGATCATCGCCTTCACCATGGGCAATTTTTTCGCGGGTATCGCCGGTGGTCTTTACGGGATGATCATTGCATTTGTCGCGCCCAACAACTTCACTTTTGGCGACTCGCTGCTGATGCTCTCGATTGTCATTTTGGGTGGCCTGGGCAATATTGCCGGCTTGATACCGGCCGCGATGATTGTGTTGATTCTTCCTGAAAAGCTTCAATTCATTCAGGAGTACCGTTTCCTCTTGTATGCAGCGCTGGTGATTGTGATTTTGCTGTTCAGGCCGCAGGGGCTGCTGCCGCGCAAGACACGGATTTTCTTCGCCAGGAAGGGTTCATGATGGCCGGCCATTCTCTGATCTCGGTTGACAAGCTGACCATGCGTTTTGGTGGCCTGACGGCACTCGATGAATTGTCCCTGACTGTGCATGAGGGAGAAATACTTGGCCTGATCGGTCCGAACGGCTCTGGCAAGACGACTTTCTTCAATGTGTTGACCGGACTGTACAAAGCCAGCAGCGGCAGCATTTCCCTTGATGGTGAAAACATTCTTGGCAAGACACCACAGCAGATTTACCGCAGTGGCGTTGCCCGTACCTTTCAGCGTTCCCGTCTTTCGCTGTCCCTCACGGTTTTCGACAACATTGTCATTGGCGATTATCAGCACATGCAGCACGGTCTGATCTTCAATCTGTTGCGGCGTAAGGCGTTTCGGGCCGAGTACGAGGCTTACGTCGAGAAAGTGAAGTCCTTGCTGGAGATCTTCAGCCCGCCGCTGGTCGGGCGGCTGTTCGAGCCGGTCGAAAGCTTCACGATGATAGACCGCCGACGCATCGAGGTTTGTCGTGCGCTGCTGAGTCAGCCGCGCTTGTTGCTTCTGGACGAACCATCCGCGGGGATGACACATGATGAAACAGATGAGTTGATGCAGGATATCTTGCAGGTACGGGGAAAGCTGGACAAGCTCTCTGTCGTCCTGATCGAGCATGAAATGAACGTCATCGAAAGAATCACTGACCGCTGCGTCGTCTTGAACTACGGCAAGAAGATCGCTGAAGGCAGCTATGTCGAGATCACAGCCGATCCACATGTGCAGACCGCCTATCTCGGAGAAGCCGCATGAGCAAACTCAGTGTCAAGAATCTCACCACCGGCTATGACAAGGTCAATGTCCTGCATGATGTGTCGATCGAGGTGGAGCCGGGCAAGATCACTTGCATTTTGGGCTCAAACGGGGCTGGAAAGAGCACGCTGATCCGTTCGATTCTCGGTCTGACGCCTCCGCGTCAGGGTGAAATCTGGTGGGATGGGCGTAACCTTGCCGGGGAGAAAACGCACAAAATCATCGCCAGCGGCATCGCCTGCATTCCCGAAGGCCGGAAAGTCTTTCCGCGCATGACAGTCGGGGAAAACCTGGCACTCGGCGCTTTTCTGGAGACATCCCCTACTCGGATTCGGGAGCGACTGGCGCGGGTTTACGAGATATTTCCCCGTCTGAAGGAGCGGTCGGCGCAGCTGGCCGGCACCATGTCGGGTGGCGAGCAGGCCATGGTGTCGATTGGTCGCGGCCTGATGGCTGAACCCAAGCTGCTGCTGATTGATGAGCCTTCGCTTGGTTTGTCGCCTTTGTATGTGAAGGAAAACTTCAAGGTGATCAAGCAGATCAATGATCTCGGCGTCACGGTTCTGCTGGTGGAGCAGAACGCCCGTCAAACGCTGGCGATCGCGCACTACGGATATGTTCTTTCGCAGGGCAAGGTCGTCGCCTCTGGTTCGGCCCAAGCGCTGTCCGAGAACGACGAAGTGCGTTCCGCATATTTCGGCTGAGTCAGTGATATGCATGACATTCTGACGCTATCTGCGCGGGACCTCGCCGCCAGGGTTTCGCGCAGGGAATTGACGGCTGAGGCCGTGACGCGGGCCTACATCGAACAGATTCAGTTTTGCGAACTTTCAGTCAAGGCATGGCAGTTCTTTGACGCCGACATGGCGCTGCAAAGCGCGCGTGCACTGGACCGCCACAGCCACAGCAGCAAGGCACTGCTGCGAGGCGTCCCGGTCGGGGTGAAAGACCTGATGGATACGGTCGACATGCCAACCGCCTATGGTTCGCCTATTTATGCGGGGCACCGTCCGAAGTTCGATGCCGCATGCGTGGCCGCCTGCCGGGATGCCGGGATGGTGGTGTTGGGCAAGACTGTTACCACCGAGTTTGCAACCTTTCACCCTGGCGGGACATGCAATCCCCGTGCGCCAGCAGACGCGCCGCGCACGCCGGGCGGATCTTCCAGCGGTTCCGCCGCGGCGGTGGCCGCGAGCATGGTGCCACTGGCGCTCGGGACCCAGACGGCTGGCTCCATCGTGCGGCCGGCGGCCTACTGTGGCGTGATCGGCTACAAGCCCACTCACGGGACATTGCCGCTGGCCGGCGTCAAGCCGCTCGCGCCCAGTCTCGACACGATAGGCGCGTTCGCACGCTCGGTGGATGATGCCGCTTTTTTTGTTGGCGCATTGACCCGTGTCAAGCTGGACCCGCAGCGGCAATCTGCCCTTCGCGTGGGCATTTGCCGTACCGCCCACTGGGATCTCGCCTCGGACGCTGCACGCCGCGTACTTGAACATTCGGCACGCCGGTTCGAAAAGGCTGGAGCTCATGTTCATGACCTTGTTTTGCCGGCTTCGTGCGATGCCTTGACGCAGGCCCAAATTCAAATCATGGCTTATGAAGCCGCGGCAGCCTTTGCGCCGGAATGTCAGGGGCAAGCGGCGCAGTTCAGCCCGGCCTTTGCGCAACTCCTGGCCTTGGGGCAGTCGCTGAACGGGGCCGACTTCGCCGCCGCGCAGTTGCTGGCGATTGCTGCGCGACGGGCGCTGGATGCCGTGTTCGAGTCGGTGGATGTGCTGCTGGCGCCCAGCGCCGAAGGCGAGGCGCCTGCAGGTTTGGGGGCTACGGGTAATCCCATCTTCAACCGTCTCTGGACGCTGCTTGGGAATCCCTGTGTGCATGTGCCGGCCGGGACGGGAGAGCACGGTATGCCTGTAGGCGTTACCGTCATAGGCCCGCGATGGTCTGATGCGCTGACATTGAGCGCAGCGCATACGCTGGAGCTAAGTCTGAACTGAACATGGATAACGAGTTGAATGTGACTAAACCAGAAAAACGAGACCAAACGACGGCCTGCGAACGCGCGCAGGACCATGTGCAACATGATCGCCTGCTGTCGGTCATTGCCGAGCTTGCGGCCTTTGGCGGACGGGCGGACGGAGGTGTTTCTCGCGAGACCCTGACCGACATCGATCTCCAGGCGCGCCGGTATTTGATCGATCTGGCCCGCTCGCGCGGGTGCTCGGTAACGATCGATGACTGCGCCAATCTGTTTTTCCGTCGTCCGGGAACATCCGATTTGCCGCCTGTTCTCACCGGAAGCCATGCCGATACCCAGCCCGTAGGCGGCAAGCTGGACGGGGCCTATGGCGTGCTTGCAGGCCTGGAGGTGATCGCTGCGTTGAACGATGCAGGCATCGAGACCCTGCGACCTGTCGAGGTCGTTGCGTGGACTAACGAAGAGGGGTGTCGCTTCGGTCCGGGTGCCATGGGCTCCAGCGCCTTTGTCGCCCCGAGTTGTTTGCCCACCTATCGAAAATCTGTCGATGCCCAGGGTGTGAGTTTTGGGGACGCGTTGGACCTGGCCTTGCAGGCTGTACCGGATGTTCCCCGTCGGGCAATGGCTGAACCCATGTCTGCTTGCATAGAGTTGCATATCGAGCAAGGCCCTGTGCTGGAGCGTGCCCTTGTTCCGCTGGGCGTCGTCACAGGCATCCAGAGCGTACGCTGGTATCGCATCCAGGTGACTGGTACTGCCGGCCATGCGGGCACCATGCCCATGGGCGAGCGCGCCGATGCCATGGCCGCTGCCGTCGGATTGGCGCAGCAGCTGTATGCCTATCAGGCGGTGGAGGCCGGGGACAAGTTGCGGCTGACGCTGGGCCGATGGCAGGTGAGTCCGAATTCCATCAACACGATTCCCGGTGCTGTGGAGTTTACCGTCGATGTTCGCTGTGTCGATGAGCAGGCTTTGGTTCAGTTTGAAGCGGCTTTGAAACAGATCACCCAAGCCTATTCCTGGGCAGGGCAGATTGAATTCGAGTCCCTTTTTTCGCGTCCCCCGACGCATTTCCCTGCCGCGATGCTGGAGCTGATTGAGCAGGCCTGCACGCGCGCATGCAGCAACGCTTCGCTCGCTGCGCCCTTGCGGATGACGTCTGGCGCCTTTCATGACGCCATGTATCTCGCGGAGCATTGCCCGACAGCGATGATTTTTGTTCCGAGCAAGGGGGGGGTCAGTCACAATGCTGCGGAGGAAACTGCGCCTCATGAGCTGTTTCTGGGTGTTCAGGCGCTGGCTTATGCCGTGACGTCGCTGGCCAATGCCTGACTCTCGGGAAAACAGATGGAGATGCACATGAAATCAAATATCGTTGCTGCGCCGACCCCGGAAGACGCTGCCGTCAAACCACCCTCCATGCTGGGCGTCCGGTTGAGGCATGCCCGACTGGTTGCCGGTCTGACCATGACGCAGGTGGCTCAGAAGTCGCAATGTTCAGAAAGCCTGATCTCAAAAATAGAAAGCGGACAGGCCTCTCCTTCACTGGCGATGCTGCATCGAATTGCAGTCACGCTGGACACAAACATTGCTACATTGACGACGGAAGAAGCGCCCAGGGAGGGTCCCATCCGGCGCAGTGGCGAGCGCCCCGTGATCAAGGCCGGAGAAATCTCCCTCGAGCGCATCACGCTTCCCAAGCGGGGTGGCCTGTTGCAGGCCAATATTCACATCGTTCCGCCAGGCGAAGCGAGCGATGGCTTGATAGAGCACGTAGGGGAAGAAGTTGGCTTTGTTCTGGAGGGCAGCGTTGAGCTGGTGCTGGGAAGTGAGCGTCACCTGATCCAGGCTGGGGATGCGTTTTGTTTTTCCAGTCAGATGCCTCATGGGTATCGCAATGTCGGCAAGGTCGCTGCAAGAATTTTTTGGGTGAATACGCCAGCGACTTTCTAGCCTGGACATGGCCAAGCGCCAGTCAGCCGAACTCGCTTCCTTTGGTCGATGTCATTTTCAACCATAGGAAGACCTGTGGAACGAGATCGTGCGTGAGCACAAGCTCCTGCCGACGCCGTTTTCCGAGGCCGCCAGCTGGGCGTTCGCCAACTACGCCTTCGCCCCGACCTGGGACATCATGCTCGACAACACCAAGGCGAGAAAATACGGTTTCCAGGAGTTCGTCGATTCGGAGGACATGTTCCTCCGGATTTTCGACAGCTTCCGTCGCCAGCGCTTTATCCCCTGACCTCCCGCCCGCCAGTCTTCGGTCTGGCGAGCAGCCCCTGCCGAGTGTCTGCGGCGCTGGCGGGCAGAGAAGTCCACACCCAGGGTGCGACAGCGCCCAGCATGTCCCAGGGGACCGCCCGGCACGCCCGGCAAGGCCAACGCGGCGGCAACGGGCCGGGAAGACAATTGCGCGCGTGGCACTCCGCCGGTCATCTGGCTCGCTGGCCATGTTGTGGCTAAGTAAAGCGACATTTCACTACAAATAATCCGGTTGCCGGCGCGTAAACTCGTCGGAGGTTACCGCACACAGGCGCGATACCGGCAATTTTCACCCAAGGACCTGTCCATGACCGAGCCCCACTCGTCCATCCCTTCCCCTGGCTCGGCGCATGCCGAGTGTGATGTGCTGGTCATTGGCGGCGGTCCGGCGGGTTCCACGGCGGGGGCGCTGCTGGCTCAGCGGGGCTACAAGGTGGTGGTTCTGGAGAAAGAGCACCATCCGCGCTTCCACATTGGTGAATCGCTGTTGCCGGCCAACCTCCCGCTGTTTGAAAAACTCGGGGTGGCGGATGCCGTCCGGGCCATCGGCATGGAAAAATGGGGCGCCGAGTTTGTGTCGCCCTGGCATGACAACAAGAGCCAGACCTTCATGTTCGGTGACGCCTGGGACAAGTCCATGCCGTTTTCCTACCAGGTGCGGCGCTCCGAGCTTGACGAGATCCTGATCCGCAATGCGGCCCGGCTGGGCGCCGAGGTGTTGGAGGGTTGCCGGGTGCGCGAGGTGGCTTTTTCGGCCGACCGCAGCGGCGCCACCGTGCACGCGCAGCATGAGGACGGCCGCCTGCTGGACTGGCATGCCCGTTTTGTGGTGGATGCCTCGGGCCGCGACACCCTGCTGGGCAAGCAGTTCGACATCAAGCGCCGCAACCCCAAACACAACAGCTCGGCCCTGTATGCGCACTTCACCGGCGCCACGCGGCACCCGGGGCAGGACGAAGGCAACATCACGATTTTCTGGTTCGACCACGGCTGGTTCTGGTTCATTCCGCTGGCCGACGGCGCCACCAGCGTCGGTGCGGTCGTCTGGCCGCATTACCTCAAGAGCCGCAGCAAACCCGTGAAGGAATTTTTCCTGGACACGATCGCCCTGTGCCCGGCGCTCGCCGAGCGCCTGGCCCACGCCACGCTGTCGTCCGATGTCGAGGCGACCGGCAACTTTTCCTACGCCTGCGAACGCACCCACGGCCCCAACTACGTGATGATTGGTGACGCCTTCACCTTCATCGACCCGGTGTTTTCGTCGGGTGTGATGCTGGCGATGCAGGGTGGTTTTGTCGGTGCCGACACGGTCGATACCTGTCTGCGCGAACCAGCGAAGGCCGCTGCCGCGCTGGCGCATTTCGACCGCCAGGTGCGCAAGGGGCCGAAAGAGTTTTCCTGGTTCATCTACCGTGTGACGAACCCGACCATGCGCGACATGTTCATGGGGCCGCGCAATGTGTGGCGCGTGAAGGAGGCCCTGCTGTCCATGCTGGCGGGCGACATTTTCGGCAAGACGCCGATCTGGGGCTCGCTGGCGGTGCTCAAGGCGATTTTCTATATGTCATCGGCCTTGAACTACAAGCGCACCCTGCAGGCGATCCGCATGCGCAAGGCCAATATCCGTGTGGTTGAGGACGCGGCGCCTGCGGCGCGCTGACGGCCGGAAAGCGCGGATGCCATGAAACACGAGTCCAATGCCCTCATGACCGAGCCGCTGGCGCTGCCGTCGCTCCGCCGTGCCCTGCATGAAACCATCAAGTTGCATCTGGGCTACCTGGCGCTGGGCCTGATCAGCCTGGCTGTCACGTTGCTGGCCTTTCCGATGCGCGCACTGCTGCCGCGTGTGATCAGCAAACGGCTGGGACGCAAGCTGGTGACCGCTGTAACGCGGCACTACCTGCGTTTTCTGGTGCTGATCGGGGCCTGTCGCTTCGACCTGTCGGAACTGGACGCGTTGCGGGATGCGCCACCCATGGTCATCGCGCCCAACCACCCGTCGCTGCTCGATGCGGTGATGGTTCTGTCGCGCTTGCCCGGTACGGGCTGCATCATGAAGGCCGAACTCGTCAACAGTGTTTTTTATGGGGCGGGTGCGCGGCTGGCCGGCTACATCCGCAACACGCCGCTGCGCACCATGGTGCAGCTGGCGGTGGACGATCTGCACCAGGGCAGCCATCTGCTGCTGTTTCCCGAAGGCACACGCACCACGCGCTTTCCCGTGGGCCGCTTGCAGGGCACGACCGGGCTGATCGCCAAAAGTGCGGGTGTGCCGGTGCAGACGGTGTTTATTGAAACCAGTTCCGGTTTTCTGGGCAAAGGCTGGCCCTTGCTGCGAGCCCCTAAAATGCCCATCACTTACCGGGTCCGTCTCGGCAAGCGTTTTGATCCGCCGCAGCACACGGCGCGTTTCGTCAGTGAGCTCGAACAGTATTTCCAGACCGAGCTGGCGCACGCGCAGTTGCCCGGCTTTCCCGTTTCTCCGCCGGCCTGACCATCGTGGCCTGGCGCCCCTTGTCCAGGTTTTCACACGATGACTGTTTCTGCTCCCGGCGCGTCCCGCACCCATCTGGTCCTGATACCGAGCTACAACCCCGGCCCCAAGGTCTATGAAACCGTGCGCGCGGCGCGCGCCCAGTGGACGCCGGTCTGGGTCGTGGTGGACGGCAGCACCGACGACAGCGCCACCGGCCTGCAGGCCATGGCGACGCAGGATGAGGGCTTGCGCGTGATCGTGCTGCCGCACAACGTGGGCAAGGGCGCGGCGGTGCTGCACGGGCTGGACCTGGCGGCGGCTCAGGGTTTCACCCACGTGCTGACCATGGACTCCGACGGCCAGCACCCGGCCCACCTGATTCCGCAATTCATGGCAGCATCAAGCGCGCAGCCCGAGGTCATGGTGCTGGGCATGCCGGTGTTTGCCGCCGACGCGCCGCGCCTGCGTGTCAACGGCCGCAAGGTTTCCAATGGCTGGGCCAACCTGGAAACGCTGTGGGCCGGCATCGGTGATTCGCTGTTCGGTTTTCGCGTCTACCCGATCGCACCGCTGCGGCGCGTCATGCACGGCCAGCGCTGGATGCGGCGTTTCGACTTTGACCCGGAGGCGGTGGTGCGCATGTGCTGGCTGGGCGTCAAACCCGTCAACCTGCCGGCCACCGTCAAATACTTCCGCCCCGACGAAGGCGGCGTCTCGCATTTCAACTACCTGCGCGACAACCTGCTTCTGAGCTGGATGCACTCACGCCTGTTCCTGGGTTTTGTGCTGCGGCTGCCCGTGTTGCTGGCGCGGCGCTGGTCCGGTCGCTCTTGAGTGGCAGCGTTCCTGGCGTCCGCTTTTCTGCGCCGCCATGGCGCAAAAGACACGGTTTCAGGTTCCAGATAGCGGGCAACTGCACTAGGGTTTGATCGCCTGGTACTCGGAAAACACGCCAACTTCCACGTGTTGTTTGACCTGCACCAGCCCGGCGGCGCTCAGTGTGGCCATGACTTGTTCCGGCGGGACACAGGCTTCTATGCTGTCCCAGTAGTAGCGCCAGATGGTGGCGGTCTCTTTTTGCCGGGAAACAAAGCGTGTCAGCAACGGTATCACGCCCCGCATATAGGTTTTCAGGACCCACTGTCCCAGACCGCTTTTTGCCTGGGTGATTTCGAGGATGCACAGGCGGCCGCCGGGTTTCAATACCCGTTGAAATTCTGCAAACGCCACCCCCAGATCGCTGATGTGGCGAAGGGCGTAACCCATGCTCAGGAAATCAAAGTGATTGTCGGGGAAAGGCAATGATTCGGCCCGGCCCTCCATCAGCACCATGGTCTTGGGCAGCTTGCTGGCCGCCAGCATGCCGGGGCTTGGATCAATCCCGGTGACCAAGGCCGGGTCGCCGGCAAGAAGGCAGGCCTGGGCCGCAACCAGGCCGGTTCCCACGCCCACATCCAGTACCCGCATGCCCGCTTTCAGGCCGCCGCGAATCAGGGCCTGACGCCGATAACGCGAACCGGTACCCCAGGCCAGCATGGCCTCGATACGGTCGTAGTCGGCAGCGGTGTTGTCAAAAATCCGGCGTAAATAGGCTTGCCTGTCCTGCTCGGTCTGGTAGTAATCGGTGAGCGGGCCATGCGGTGCATGCGCCGCGGGAACGGGTTCGGAAGTCTTCATGGGGTATTCGCCTTTCGAGCTGGAAAGTCAGTTGGACGCGCCGCGTGAGTCATGGGTGTGTGCTGGCAAGGCACAAGGAGGAGCAGGCGGATGCCTGCGGGAAGGGGCGCTTCGGTCAGCGGACTCGTGCGCTCACCCTGAGGGCGATGGCCTTTGACGCTGCATCAGCCAGCTTCATGCCCTTTGCCTCGCGCGTCAATCGGACAAGCGCCGGTTTTGGGGTCAGATCATGCCGCCATTGATGGAAATGACCTGGCCGCTGATGTAGGCCGCACGTTCGGAGGCCAGAAAACCGACGAGGTCGGCGACTTCCTCGGCCTTGCCCGCGCGTTTCATCGGCACCATGCGGTCGATGACGTCCTTGCTGAAAGCGCCCTGGGTCATGGCGGTGTCGATGATGCCGGGGGCCACGGCATTGACGGTGATGCCGCGGCTCGCCACTTCCAGCGCCAGCGACTTGGTGGCCGCATGCAGGGCGCCCTTGGCGGCCGAGTAGTTGACCTGCCCGCGGTTGCCGGCCACGGCCGCGACCGAGGTGATGGTGATGATGCGGCCCCAGCGGGTGCGGATCATGGGCATGGTCAGCGGCTGGGTGACGTGGAAAAAACCATTGAGCGAGACATCCAGCACGCGCTGCCACTGGGCCAGCTGCATGCCGGGAAACACCGCATCGTCATGGATGCCGGCGTTGTTGACCAGCACCTGGATGGGACCGTCTTCGAGCAGGGTTTGCAGGGCCTGGGCGGTGGCCGCGGCGTCGGTCACATCGAAAGCCACGGCCTGGGCCTGGCCGCCCTGGGCCACGATGTCGGCGGCGACGGCCTGCGCGGTGGCCAGGTGGCTGTTGGCGTGAACGATCACGGCAAAGCCGTCGGCCGCCAGGCGCCGGCTGATGGCCGAGCCCAGCCCACCGCTGCCGCCGGTGACCAGTGCGCGTTTGAGGGGTGGAGTCATGGGGGGGGCGCTGCCGCTGCGGGCGGTGGGGTGGAGGGAGGCAGCGCCAGCGCCAGCGCCGATGCGTCGAGCACCACCACGGCGCGGCCGCTGAGCAGGGGCTGGTCGCCGGCCTGCACGGCAAAGCTGTACAGCACGGTGTTGTCGTCGCCGGTCAGCCGGTCGGCGCGGATGCTCAGCTCGCCGGCGACCGTGTCCAGCCGTTCGACGAACAGCGTGACGCTGCGCATGCTGGCCAGGTAGCCGGCGCGCGGCGGCGTGGTGGCGGCGTTTGCGCCGGCCAGGGCTTCGGCCACCAGCGTGCCGTGCACGGCCATGGCCTGCGCGGCGTATTCCACGCCGCAGGCGGCACCGAGCCGGCCGTGGGCCCGCAGCGGATGGTCGGGCGCGTGGTGGCTGCTGGCCTGGCAGATGATGTGCTGGGTGTCCCAGGCGGTGACGCTGTCCAGCAGGCACATGGTGCCCTGGTGGGGGATGCGGCGCGCGATGTCCGTGTGCTGCAGCGTGGCCGGAAGATGCGCAGCGCTCAGCATGGTCCCACCTGCACGGCCAGCTGCAGACCATCGAGGTAGTCGATCACGACACTGCCGGTGTCCTGCGTGGCCACACTGCGCAGCAGCGGCAGGCTGCGCGCCGCGGGAATACTGGCGCGCAACTGCTCCAGCGCGCTGTCGGCCATGGCGGTTGCGCTGGTGCCTGTGAGGCAGGTGGCCGGTGCCAGGGTCCACTTGGCCAGGCTGCGTTCGCTGCGTTGCGGGGCCAGCACCAGGGCCACGCCGAAGGAGTCCGGCAGGGGCCGCACACTGTGCAGCGGTTCGGGGTAGTCGGTGTCGTAGGCGACCAGCAGGACGGCCGTCTGATCGACCGCTGCCTGCGCCATCGCTTCGAGCAGGCCGGCCGCAAAGCTGCCATCGTAGGCGCACAGCACGGAGGATGTCGCCATGGAGCCGCTGGAGATGCTCCAGTAGCCGGAAGAGGCGTTGTGCACCGAGTTGTGAAAACGCGTGGGCGAGATCAGCCTGTCGCCCGATGCCAGCGCGCTGCAGATTTCATGGCAATTGATGGCGTCGCCGCTCGATGATGAAAACACCGAGGGTAGCCTGGCGGCGGACAGGCCCGAGGCCGTCACGGCTTCCTGGCCGACGGCCAGCGAGACCTTGACCACGGCGCCCGCGCGGCGGCGTTCGGCCGGGGGCAGGGCCATGGGCAGCGGCAGCACGCAGCGCGCCGACTCGTAGGGCGCAGTGCCGGCCAGCTGTTCGCGGCCGGGCGCCCAGCCCGACAGGCCCGGGCCCAGCAGGCCGATGCCTTCGACATAAACCGTGAGGGACGGTGCAGCGGATGCGGGATGTGTCATCGTCGTTTTACCCGGCACGGCCAAAAATCAGGCTGCAGTTGGTGCCGCCGAAACCGAAGGAATTGCTCAACACGCGCCGGACGGCCTGCTCGCGGTTGTGCAGCAGGTAGTTCAGGGGCAGGGCCGGGTCCAGCTGCTGGGTGTTCAGGCCGGCCGGCAGCAGGCCGTGCTGCAGGGCCAGCGCGCAGATCACCGCCTCCAGCCCGCCCGCCGCACCGAGGGTGTGGCCGGTGGCGCCCTTGGTGGAGCTGCAGGGCGTGGCCGATCCGAACAGGGCCGCCACGGCCCGGGTTTCGGCCGCGTCGTTGCTCGGCGTGGCCGTGCCATGCAGGTTGATGTAGTCGATCTCGGCTGCGTCCAGCCCGGCCGTGGCCAGCGCCTCCTGCATGGCCAGGCGCGCGCCCAGGCCCTCGGGGTGGGGCGAGGACATGTGGTGGGCATCGCTGGACTCGCCGATGCCCAGCAGCAGCACGGCGTCGTCGTTCAATGGCTCCAGCGGGTCCGGCACCGGCTCGAGCAGCGCAAACGCCGCCGCTTCGCCGATGGAAATGCCGTCGCGTTCGACATCGAACGGCCGGCAGGCCTGGGTGGAAATCAGCCCCAGGGAATTGAAGCCGTACAGCGTCGTCAGGCACAGGGAATCGACACCGCCGACCACCGCGGCGTCGATCAGGCCGGCTGCCATCATGCGGTGCGCCGAAGCAAACACCTTGGCGCTGGACGAACACGCGGACGAGACCACCACCGCTGGACCGGCCAGGGCCAGGACCTGGCGTGTGAAGTCGGCCACGGAGAAAGTGTTGTGCGTGGTCCGGTAGGAAAAATCAGGCGGGAAGGCGCCGGTGGCCGGATCGAGCCGGCGGTAGGCCAGCTCGGTCTGCAAAATGGCCGAGGTGCTGGTGCCGATGAAGACGCCGATGCGCTGCGCGCCGTATTTTTGGCTGGCGGCTGCGACGGCTTCTGTAAAACCGTCTTGCATCAGGCCCAGCAGTGCGAGGCGGTTGTTGCGGCAGTCAAACGCTGCCAGTGCTGCGGGAAGCGCCACGGCGTCCACCGCCGCCACCTCGCCGACAAAGGTGGGCAGGTCGACCGTGTCAAACGCGCAGGGCGCGAGGCCGCCGCGCTGCCCGCGCAGGGCGTCGAGGGTTTGCTGGAGGCCACGACCGATGCTGCTGGTCGCGGTGAAATGGGAGAGCCAGAGCGGGTTCAGAAGAAAACTAGCCGATCTAAAAGTGAAGTCATGTTAGCAAATTCCGCCGGAAAAACTGCGATCCAGGAGACGGTCAGACAGCGAGGTAGGGACAATGGTGGTTGGCCCGGGTACGCACCACGTGGCGCAGCGACAACCACGCCGCGAAGGTCCCCAACAAGAGCCCGGCCCACATGTCCACGGCCACATGCTGGCGTGTGGCCACCGTGGAGTAAATGATGCCGAGGCACCACAGTGCATTGGTCAGGCATGCCCACGGCGGCGCACCAAAACGGCGCAGCAGGTGATGCAGCCAGAAGCCCGAAAAAACGGCAGTGGCGACATGCAGGGATGGGCAGGCGTTGCCCGCGGCATCCATGTTCTTGAGGAAGTCCACGCCCGGGTACAGGGCCCAGTCGATGTCGGCGGCGGGAACCGTCGTGGGCCAGAAATAGAAAACGACCAGCCCGGTCAGGCAGGTGCCGGCCATGGCCAGCCCATAGATATGGAGTTCGCGCCGGCTCGCCAGAAACGCTGGCGGCAGCGACACATACACCCACAGCGACACATACAGCGACAGGGCCATGGGCTCAAAGCCGATCAGCCGGTCCAGCCATGTGACCGGCATCACGGTGACAGGGTAGGCGGGGTTGTTGAGTACATAGAAGTAGGCGGCAAAAAACACGGCAATAAAAGCCGGAATGCCTATGCTTTTGAGGACCACGTCGCGGGGCACAAGCTGTGCGGCCTGGCGGTACCAGGGCAGGGCTTGCGGGCGAACCAGGGCGGTGCTCATGCCAGGGCCTCGGCCAGGGTCACCGGCTTGAGGCGGGCCGCCGCAGCGGAGGCCAGCACGGCGGGCAGGACCTCGAGAATCACCGGGATGCCGCCTGGCGTGCGGGCGGCGTTGCCGTCGTGCAGCAGCACGATGGCGCCGGCCTTCAGGCCATGCTGCAACTTGAGGGTGACCCGCCCCGCATCGCCAACCCGGGTGTCGAAACCGCGTACCGACCAGCTGGCCAGCCGCAGACCCATCCGGGCGAGCACGGGCTCGAGAAAGGGATTGCGCAGGCCGGCTGGCGCGCGGAAAAAGAGCGGTCGCCGGCCGGTGATCGCGACCAGGGTGTCCTGCGCAGCCTGCAGCTCCCGCGCCATGCCGCGCGGGCCCATGACGGAAAAGTTGTGGCGATGGTGCTGGCTGTGGTTTTCCACCGCGTGGCCGCGGCGAACGATTTCCCGGCACAGCTCCGGGTAACGCGCAGCCGTTGCACCAATGCAGAAAAACGTGGCCCGGGCGGCATAACGGTCCAGCAGGTCCAGCACCTGCGGCGTGACCTGCGGGTCGGGACCATCGTCGATGGTCAGGGCGATTTCGTTTCGGGCTTCCGCGGCCGCGGGCAGCCGCGTCCAGTTTGGACCCAGCCAGTGGCTGCGCGGCCACAGGCCGACGCCGGCCAGCAGCGCGTGGTTGGCGACAACGACGGCCAGTGCCCAGGGCCATAGCCCGGGCGCCGCAACGGCCGTGGCCAGCGCCAGCCCGTGCAGCGCCAGGGAGGCGCGTACCAGCGGGGTGGCGTGCCAGCGCGGCTCAGGCCTGGGCATCATGGGTCTGCCTCGCAAAAATCGCGGCGTACACCAACGCCAGGATGACGCCGGGCGCCACCGTGGCGCCCATGGCCTGCAGGATGGAAATCTTGGAAAACGCCAGCAGGCCAAAACCCGCAACCGTGGTGAGGTTGGCCAGCGCCATGGAGGCCAGGGTGCGGTGCGAGATGGGGGTGAGGGGATCGGAACGGTCGAAAAACAGGGCGTAGTTCGAGCCCACCGCCACCACCAGCAGCAGCCCCACCAGGTGCAGGATGATCAGCGGCTGACCGGCCAGGGCCAGGCCCGCCGTGACCGTGACGACCGAGGCGGCCAGGGGCGCGATGACGCGCAGGACACGTCCGGGTGAGCGGAACACCACCAGCAACAGCACGACGATGGAGAGCAGTCCGCCCAGCGACAGCAGCGTGGCTTCGCGCAGGTAGCCCGAATACAGGCGGTCGGATTCGGCTTTCATGTCCACAAACAGCACATCCGGGGAGCTGTTGCCCAGGGCTGCCCGGATGCGGTCAGCCTGGATGCCTGCGCCTTGCGGCGCCCGAAGCGGCAGCAGCGCCGTCCAGCCACCGCGCGAGGACTGGAGCAGCAGTGCATCAACCGCCATGGCCAGGGAGGTCTGTTCGAGGTCGGCCGCCTGCAGCAGGGGCTGGTTGCGGCTGGTTTCCACGTCGGCCAGAAAGGGCGCGAACACTTGGGCGCGCACCGGCAGGCCCTGCACCGCCTGCGCCAGGCGCGGCTGCAGGACCTCGGCCGACGGCAGGCTGGCCTGGCGCGCACGCTGCGTTGCCATGCTGGGAAGGTAGCGGCTGGGGCTTTCAAACCCGGCGAGTTCGCCCTGGTCCACCTGCGTTTGCAGCAGCCCGGACACCTGCTCGGCGGACACCAGCACCGTTTCCCGGCTGGTGCCGGAGATCACCACGACGTAACGCACATCGGGGGCGCCCATGTCGGCGCGCAGGCTTTCGTCGAGCGCGATATCGGCCTGCGACACCGGGCTCAGCGATGAAATTTTTTCGTTGAGCAGCGTGTCGCGGTGGGTCGCGAGGACGACGCAGGCTGCCAGCAGCAGCGCGGCCGCCGGCCAGCGCAGGGCCGCGGCGCGCCGCGTCAGCTGGCTGAGCACGCGGCCGATCGCCGAGACGTCGTGGATGCGGAACTGCGCCGGCAGCAAATGAGGCAGGACAAAACGCGTCATGACCGCGGCCGCCACCAGCCCGGCAATGGCGTACAGGCCGAGCTGCGCCAGGCCCGGAAAGCCCGACAGCAGCAGCGAGGCAAAGCCGAAGATCGAGGTCAGTACACCCAGCCGGATCGTCGGCCAGAAGCGCTTGACCCAGCTGTCCTGCCCGGCGTCCGCCTGTTCGGATTGCACAAACAGATAGATGGAATAGTCCACCGCCTCGCCGATCAGCGCGGTGCCGAAGCCCAGCGTGATGCCGTGTACCGTGCCAAAGCCCAGGCTGACGGCGGCCACGCCTGCCAGCACGCCGCTGAGGACGGGCAGGAAGCCCAGCGCCAGCGCGGTCACCGAGCGGTACACCAGCAGCAGCAGCGTGGCAATGATCACCACGCTGATCAGCGAGAGGCGGCTGACCTGGCTCTGGATGGCCTCACGCGAGGTCACCGAAAAGACGCCGGGGCCGGTCATCACCAGCTTCGCGGCGGGGCTGTCCCGGCGTGCCGTGTCGAAGGCCTGCCGGATGGCGGCCATGGCGCTTTGCTGGGCATCGGTGTCGGACCCGGCGGCGCGCGTCTGCATCAGCATCAGGGCGCGGGCGCCGTCGCGCGATGCCCAGGCGCCGTCGATCAGGCGCGGCTGCGTGCCGCTGTCCAGCTGCCCGAGCAGTTGCACCATTTCACCGGTCGGGTCGCGCGGCAGCAGGGACTTGACCATCAGCCCGGCCGGCGAGGCCAGCAGGTCGATGCTTTCGGCCAGGGCCGTGTGCAGGCCGTCGGTGCTGAAGCGTTCAGGGGTGACGAGCGGGCTGAGCAGGTAGCGGTTGTTGAACAGGTAAGTCCGGTCGCGTTCCTTGTTGACCGGTTCGCCGTTGTTGATGGCGACAAACGCCGGGTTGGCGCGCAGGCTGCGGGCGACCTCTTTGGACAGGCGGGCGCGGGCCGGCCCGTCCTCCCCCTCGATGCCGACCAGGATCAGGCGCGAGGCCAGGCCGTCCTTGAGCTGGTCCATCAGGAGCTGCTGTTCGGTCGTCGGATTCCGCGGCAGAAAGGCCGACAGGTCCGTGGTGATCTGGGTGCGGCTGATGATGGCGCCGCAAGCCAGCAAGAAGGCCAGCCACAACCAGACCGGCAGGAACTGGCGGCGGAACAACCGGATCATTTAGCAGCGGCCAGCTTGTCGATCACCATGACCGAGCGGTCCTTGTCGGTCTGCTCGATTTCAATGGTCCGGACTTCGGCGTGGCTGCCGGCGATGCGGACGCGCTGCACTACTTCCAGCATTTTTGTTTCGATGGGGCGCAGGGTCAGCGTCCAGCGTTCCTCGGAACCTTCGAGGTCGAGGTTGTAGACGCGCCGGAGCGCGACCATGTCGCCGGCCAGGGTGCCACGTATGCTTTCGGTGAAGGCCACCAGTTCCGGGTAGTCCTGCAGGCGCAGCACCATGCGGCGCTTGCCGCGTTCGACGGTGAGGCTGCCGCCCTCAATCAGCAGCGACTCCGGCCGGGGCTTGAGTGTGCGTTTTTCCAGCCGGTCGGTCGCGGTGTAAAGCAGTTCACCGGACGACTCCACGGGTGCCTCGAGCAGGGCGATGTATTTCTTTTCGACAAAGGTGGCGCGGCCCGACTTGTTTTTCGCCAGACCCTGCATCAGCTGGGTCACATCCCAGGCGGCGAAGGCGGGGCTGCAGTTGAGGGCCAGCAGCAGGCCGGCGCCGGCCAGCCAGGCTTTCCGTGACGGGGCGGTCAGGCGAGTTGCATCAGTCTTGGGGGTCATGGGGTCGGACCGGGTTGGGGCGCAGTTGCCGGTTTGCCGGCCTGCCAGAAATTGAAAAAATTGAACCAGTTGTAGGGCGCCGCGCGGCAATGCTGCTCCAGCAATTCGGCGTAACGCACCATCGCGGCCTGCACCGCCGCTTCGCGCCCGCCGGCAGGGACGGTGGAAAAATCGGCCAGCGTTTCAAAATGGATATCGTAGCGATTGCCGCCGCCATACAGGCCGACCATGAACAGCACCGGACGCCGCAGGATGGCCGCCATGCGAAACGGGCCCACGGGAATCTCCGCCGGCGCGCCGAGAAAAGGCACGGACTGCGTGGTGTCCCGGTTCAGGCAGCGGTCGGCCAGCATGCCGACCACGCTGCCGGCCTCGATCAGCTCGTGGACGCGCAGCATCGAATCCGCATGCCCGAGCGCCACGATGTCCTGCTGCGCCGCCGGGTTGATGGCGCTCAGGGCAGCATTGATCTTGCGCGCATTTTCCTCGTACATCACCATGGCCACGCGCAGGCCCGGTTGGCGCCGGCCGATCGCGCGCAGCACCTCGAAGCTGCCCAGATGTGCGCCCATCAGGAACACGCCTTTGCGGTCCGCTGTCAGTTCGTCCACCAGGTGTTCCTGGTGGATGCGGATGTCGAAAAGGCTGAAGCGGTCGTTGATCAGGTAGACCCGGTCGTGGATCACGGAGGCGAAGCTGAAAAAATGCCGGAACACATGGCGCCAGGCAACCCGCGCTCCCGCCGGCAGCGCCAGGGCGCGATGCAGGTAGTCGCGCGATGCGCGGCGGGCGGCCGCGTTGGCCACCAGAAAGTAGGCGGCAATGCCGTACAGAACGCAGCGGCCCGCGCTGCGGCCCAGCCGCAGAGAAATCCAGGTCATCACCCGCAGCATCAGCATGTTGCTGCGCTCCGGGCGGTCCCGCCAGGCGGCCTGGCGACCCGCGCCGGATGAACCTGTCGGCGCCTGGCTCATGGGACACTTTCGAAGGCAAAGGTGCCGGTGGCCACCTGCCGGCCGCCGCCGGAAATGTCAAAACGTGTGTGGCCCGCAGGGGTCGGTGTGCAGGAAATTGTCAGCGTCTCGCCGGGCCGCACCGGGCTGAGGAATTTGGCCGAGGCGATCTGGCAGCGCAGTGCGTCGCTCTGGCCGTTCCCCACGCTCATGCGCGCCTGTGCGGCGGCGTGCAGGGCGGCATCGAGCAGCAGCACACCCGGCACCATGGGCCTGCCCGGGAAGTGCCCGGCAAAAGCGGGGTGACCGGCGGCAAAACAGACCGTCATGGGTTCACTCTGCACGGGGCGGGCCCTCCTGGGCGGCGGGACTCTGGTGGAAGCGGGCCAGCGCTTCGAGGACATCACGCGGCAGCTTGCCGGTGGCGTTGCGCGGCAGGGCGTCGAGCAGGACCAGCGGACGCGGCAGGAAGATGGCGTCGATCCGTTCCTTCAGCGCGGCCTGCACGGCGGCGGCCGTCATGCCGGGGGCCACGACAAACGCCAACAACCGCACCACGGTCTCGTGGCCGCTGTCGTCGGGCATGAAAAACGCGCCGTCGAGCACGCCAGGGATGCTGTTGAGGTGATGGTTCAGGTAGGCCAGCGAGTTGCGCTTGCCGGCGATATTGACCAGGTCCTCGAGGCGGCCGTGCAGCAGGAAATGGCGGTTGTCGATGACCTGCAGCACATCGTTGAGCGGCACCACCTGTTCGACGTGGCCACCGCAGGCCCACATGCGCTCATCGTGCGGTGTCAGGGTCACCAGCGGAAACAGTTCCCACTGGGCGGTTTGCGCGGTGCGCCGCGACGCGATCTGGCCGGTTTCGGTGGAGCCGTAAATCTCGAACAACGGGGACTCAAAACGGGCTTCGCAGCTTTGCGCAAGCTGGGGGGCCATGGGTGCCGTGGCCGACACCACGAGGTCCAGCGCGGGCAGCTCAACGGTCGATGCCAGCAGCACGCGCAGATGCACGGGGGTGCTGACCAGCATGCGTGGGCGCGAGACGGATTTGACGGCGCTGACGATATCGGCCGGGTAAAACGGCTGGCCGGCATGTAAGGCGCCGCCGCTTTGCATGGGCAGCAGGACTGTCGATTCAAAGCCGAACATGTGTTGTGACGGCACCGTGCCAACGATGGTGCAGGGTGGTGCATCGTCCAGGCCCAGTCGCAGCGCCTCGCCGCGGGCGCTGCGCACCAGCGAGCCCCAGGTCTTGCGGTGTGGCAGCGGCCGGCCGGTCGAACCCGAGGTGAACACGTCGGCGACGGCCTGTTCGCCGGGGAGAAAGGGGATGTCGCAGGGCGCGTCGGGGTCGATGTGCGGCGGTCCGTGGGTAAACGCATCCTGGTAGACGAAGCTGGGCAGCTCGATCGCATGGGGGGCGTCTGACAGGCAAAACGAATCAGGCGCCAGGGTACGCAGCTGGCGCATCATTTCCGGCGTGTGGGTGGGTGGCAGCAGGCTGATCTTTTGCGTCAGCAAGGCGGCGCCGAGGCCGACCGCGAAATGGTAGCGGTCGCTGCAGGCATTGAGCATGTGTTTGCCAGGCGGCAGCGATGCGGCCAGGTGTTTCACATCGCCCAGGTACTGGCGGACCGTGACGATTTCCCCATAGCGCCAGGCCAGGATGTCGTCACCACGGGTGTGGCTGATGAGCGCGTAGGTGGTCATGGGATGGGCAAGGCTGGCAAAAATGTTGCAGGAGTGCGGCGGGCCGGTCAGGACGAAGGCGGCAGCCCGCCCGCGCTGGCTTGGCGGTAGGCGCGTATCGCCTCCAGCGGACCGGCCCGGTCGGACGGCGCCAGCAGCAACAGGCGCGCCGCGTATTCGGCAGAAAACATCACGACCAGCAGCGGCAGGTTCAGCAGATTGGCAAAAGCCGACCAGACGCTGACCGGCGCCAGCCAGAACAGCAGCAGCGACAGCGTGGTCATGACGGCGAAATACAGGGTCCAGGCCCAGGTGACCTGCCGGGTGTAGCGGGCCAGGGCGGGCGACAGGCTGCCGTGGATGATGGCGGCAAACCGCGAAACCATGGGCTGCTGGCCGGCGCGCAGGGTGCGCGCAAAGGCCAGGCCCAGCAGCGCCTGCATGCCGGCATGCTGCAGCAGAAACACCCAGTTGTAGTGCTGCACCAGCCAGCCGCTCACGGCATAAAGCAGGACGCAGCCGGCCAGGCACAGCAGCAGCATCCAGGGCCGCTGCGGCGAGCGCCAGGCCAGCACGAGGGCCAGCGCGATCAGCGGCGCGATGGCCACCGCTGCGTCCAGCAGGTCGGGGTGAGGGTCGGCTGATGCGAGGTGCGCCAGGACCGGGTAGGCAGCGCAGACGGCGGCAATGGCTGCCCAGCGGACGCCGCGCAGCACTTTTGCCGTCAAGCCAGGTTTCACTTCGTTCTTTGCAGCGCGATGTGGTCGCTCAGGCTGCGCAGCGACTGGAAGATGGCGGTGTTGTCCTCATGGTCGGCGCGCAGCTGCAGGCCATAACGCTTGGACAGGACCAGCGCGATTTCCAGGATGTCGATCGAGTCGAGCCCCAGGCCTTCGCCATACAACGGCTCATCGGGCAGGATGTCCGCGGCAGCGGTTTCCAGATTCAAGGAAGTAACCACCAGTTCGGCTACTTCACGCATCAGCGCAGCATCGGCTGCAGGCGCGGCAGAGGGTTGGAGGGAGGATTCGGGCATCGTGGTAGTAGACATGGATTTTCAGGGTGTCGGGGCGTTGCGCCGTGGCTGCCAACCCCTGCGGTTCAGTGATGTTTTGATGGTAACTGACATTGTTTTTTACACGCTGCGCGGCTGTAGGCGGCCGCCCCTGGAGTGTGTCAGACCGAAACGAAACAAGACGTAAAAAGCCCCCGAAAACGCGGTAGCGGCTGGTCCGGTCTAGCCGGCCTCGCTGTCGCCGGATTTGACGGCCCGCGGGGCGCGCGGCACGGAGAGGGTCTGGCTGGGCGCGGCGGCCTCGTCAGGCAGGGCGGCATCGAGCACGGCCTGGCGTACGCTGGCCTTGTCGCCGGCGCCCGCAAATTTGCTGTACTTGCCAAGCGTGGTCACCAGCTGGCCGTAAATGCGCGGATTGCCGGCCACACATTCGCCGTGGTCCATGAAGTCGGATTCGCCGGTGAAGTTGCCGATCAGGCCACCGGCCTCGGTAACCAGCAGCGAGCCGGCCGCCACATCCCAGGGCTGCAGGCCGCTTTCAAAAAAGCCGTCGCTGAAACCGGCGGCCACATAGGCCAGGTCGAGGGCGGCCGCGCCCGGACGGCGCACGCCGGCACATTGGCTCATGACTTCACCGAGCATGTGGAGGTAGGGCTTGAGCTTGTCGCCGGGGCGGTAGGGGAAACCGGTGGAAATCAGGCATTCCTGCAGGCGCGTGCGTTTGGCCACACGGATGCGGCGGTCGTTGACGTAGGCGCCGCGGCCCTTGCTGGCGCTGTAGATGTCGTTGCGGGTGGGGTCATACACCACCGCCTGCTCGACCTTGCCGCGCACAGTCAGGGCAATGCTCACGCAGTAGAAGGGGAAACCGTGGATGAAGTTGGTGGTGCCGTCCAGCGGGTCGATGACCCACACGAATTCGGAATCCTTTGCGCCGTGTTCGCTGCCCGACTCTTCGGCCAGGATGCCGTGGCCTGGGTAGGCGGTCAGCAGCGTCTCGATGATGATTGCTTCGGCCGCATGGTCGACTTCGGTGACGAAATCGTTGGTCTGCTTGGCCGAGACACGGACCGCTTCCACATCAAGCGCAGCACGGTTGATGATGGCGCCGGCGGCGCGTGCAGCCTTGACGGCCACATTGAGCATGGGGTGGAGATTGCTGGACATATAGGGCTAAGAAAGAGCGGAAGGGCTGCGGCCCGGTAACCGGGGCAGGCGACAATATCGCCATTTTACCGGCTCAGGCCGGTTACCCGGCTTTTATCCATGAAAACGCGCTTTATCCTGATCAACACCAGCCACGCCGGCAACGTGGGCGCCGCCGCGCGTGCCATGAAAGTCATGGGCTTCGGCGACCTGGTGCTGGTGGCGCCGCGTTGGGACAATGTGCTCAGGCGCGAGGAAACCATCCAGCGTTCCAGCGGGGCGCTGGATGTGCTGAAAAACGCCCGCATCGTCGCCACGTTGGACGAGGCGCTGGACGGCATGACGCATTTGTGCGCCACGGCCATGACGCCGCGCGACTTCGGCCCGCCTACGCGGGCGCCGCGCGAGCACTTTGCGGCCCTGCTGGGCGGCACCAAAATGCTATTAAATCAGGAGCTTGCTGCGTCCGTCGATGCTGGGCTGGCGGCCGATTTCGCTTCAAAGCCGGAAGGGGTGGCCTTTTTGTTCGGCTCCGAGCGTTTCGGCATGCAAAACGAAGACGTTTACCGCTGCCACGTGGCGCTGAGCATTCCGACGGATCCGAAGTTCGGCTCCCTGAACCTGGCCGCCGCCGTGCAGCTGATTGCCTACGACTGGCGCGAGGCGCTAGGTGGTTTTGGCGTGCAGGCGGCCACGCCCGAACCCCGGCTGGCCGATGCCGCCGCCGTCGCCGGCATGCTCGGGCACTGGGAGCAGGCGCTGGCCGACATCGGTTTTCTGGATCCGGCCTCACCCAAAAAACTGATGCCGCGCCTGAACCAGCTGTTCAACCGTGCACAACTGAGCCCCGAGGAGATTCACATCCTGCGCGGCGTGGCCAAGGCCATGAGCCAGACAGCCCACGAAGCTGCCGTGCCGCAGCGCAGGGCCGCCCCAAGCGAGGCAAGCCCCCTCGGGGGGCAGCGAAGTACGCGAAGTGACGAGCGTGGGGGCGCTGGTATCACGGGCGCGCCAGCAGAGTCCCCCGCCAAGCCATAAACTCGCAGCATGTTCTCCAGACTCCGCTCCGACATCCAGTGCATTCTTGAGCGCGACCCGGCCGCGCGCAGCGGCTGGGAAGTGCTGACCTGTTACCCCGGTCTGCACGCGATCATTTTTCACCGGGGGGCGCACTGGTGCTGGACCCACGAGCTCAAATGGCTGGGGCGCTTCATCTCGCAGATCGCGCGCTGGCTGACCGGCATTGAAATCCACCCCGGGGCCATCATCGGCGAGCGCGTGTTTTTCGACCATGCCATGGGTGTGGTGGTTGGCGAAACCGCCGAAATCGGCGACGGCTGCACGATTTACCAGGGTGTGACCCTGGGCGGCACCTCGCTCTACAAGGGCGAGAAGCGCCACCCGACCCTCGGCAAAAACGTGGTGGTGAGCGCCGGCGCCAAGGTGCTGGGCGGTTTTCTGGTCGGCGACGGCGCCAAGATCGGCAGCAACGCGGTGGTCATCAAGCCGGTACCGGCCGGCGCGACGGCGGTCGGTATCCCGGCGCGCATCATCCCCTCCAAAACCGGCGAGAGTGCGGATGTGACGACGGCCCAGAACAAGTTCTCGGCTTACGGCATCACGCTGGAAGACGATCCGGTGTCCCAGGCCATGAAGGGCCTGATCGACAACGCTTCTTCGCAGGAGCACCAGATTGCGCTGCTCTGGCAGGCGATCGAGAAGCTGTCTGAAAGCGGCAAGACGCACCGGGACTGCGTGCCGGACGATGCGGCGCTGCAGGAGACCTTTGAGGCTGACAAGCTCAATCAGTTGATGGGGAAGTAGGGGGCTGTTTTGTCATCCCGGACTTGATCCGGGATCCATGTGGGCGTTCCTTCCCTGCACCGTTCGGGCTGAGCCTGTCGAAGCCTGTGCAAGCTTGCGCTTCGGTGGGTCTTCCAGGAAGCCGGGTCTCGCCCCGGCGGGCGAGGCACTTTACTTTTGCGTCGCCAAAAGAAAGTACCCAAAGAAAAGGCGACCCGATGGTCTGGGTCCCTCCGCTTCGCTGCGGGCAACCTCCGGTGCTCCCCGAAAGCGGGGTCGAGCTCGAACTCGCTTCGCTCAGACAATCGCTCGCCCTGATCCGCTTTCGACTGCGCTCCTCGGCCCAGCCCGACGGGCGGGGGAGAGAAAACCGATACGGGGAAGAGATCCGGAGTGCAGGAAGCGCGTAGCGCTTCCTGCACGGGAATCCCAACAGACAGTCATGTTTGCATGCGAGTGCAGCACACGCGGCCAGATGAGGCTCCCTTCTCTCGCCCAGCGGGGCGAGGGAAGGGCGGGGGGTTGGGAGTGGGGAGTTACGCCTACTGTCCGGGACAAGCCGCAGAAGCACTGCGATGCAAATAATGCTATTAAGTTGATAGCTGCCTGCGATTGCCAGCCGGGGGCTGGAGGCGGATTTAACGCTGGATCAGGCGGCCGGCGGCCGAATCGCCGACTTCGGCCGGAACGCCTTGCAGACCGCATCGTCGGTTTCCAGGTAAGGCCCGCCAATCAGGTCAACACAATACGGCACGGCGGCAAAAATGCCGGCGACTGCTTGCGAGCCGTCGGCATTTTTCAGGCCTTCGAGTGTTTCGGCAATCGCCTTGGGCTGGCCGGGCAGGTTCAGGATCAGGCTCTGGCCGCGGATCACGGCAACCTGGCGCGACAGGATGGCGGTGGGCACGAACTTCAGGCTGATCTGGCGCATCTGCTCGCCAAAACCGGGCATTTCCTTGTGGCCTACGGCCAGCGTCGCTTCGGGCGTCACGTCGCGCAGCGCCGGGCCGGTGCCGCCGGTGGTCAGCACCAGCGAGCAGCCGGCATCGACCAGTTCGATCAGGGTGGTGCTGATCTGCGCCTGCTCGTCGGGAATCAGGCGCTCTGCAAATTCGATCGGATTGCGCAGTGCGCGGCCCAGCCAGTCTTTCAGCGCGGGCAGGCCCTTGTCTTCGTAGACGCCGCTGGAAGCCCGGTCGCTGACCGAGACGATGCCGATTTTCACTGCATCGTGGGCCATGGTCAGGGGGCCTCCGGCGCCAGCGTCTGCCGCACCAGCTGGAAGATCTCGCGGTAGGACTTGCCGTGGCGTGGCGCTTCGCCCGGTTTTTCGGGCTTGGCGTCCTTGCGGGCCTGGCGCACCAGGGCGCGCAGCTGCTGCGCGTCGGTTTCCGGGTGTTCGCTGAGCCAGTCGCCCAGCGCATCGTCGGAGGCAATCAGCTTGTCGCGCCACTGCTCGGCCAGGTGCAGCGCCAGTGTGAGCTGCGCCGAGCCGTTTTTCTGCTCGTCAATCGCGGCGCGAATCGGTTCGGTGTCCAGCGGGCGCATCAGCTTGCCGATGAACTGCATCTGGCGGCGTTTGCCCTCGAAGTTGGTGATTTTTTTGGCCTGGGCGATGGCGTCGATCAGTTTGTCGGGCAGGTCCAGCCGCGCCATCAGATCGGCGCGCAGGGTGAGCAGGGCTTCGCCGAGGGCCTGTTTTTCATCGGCTTCGGCTTTGAGCTGGGTCTTGCTGGGCGGGCCGACTTCTTCCAGCGCAATTTCTTCGGGTTTCACGAAGCGGCCGTGGGACCAGTAGCCCTTGATAGCCTTAGGAGTCTTGTTGTTCATAGCAGTCAGTATCATAGCTACCCATATGACCCTCAAGACTTCCAAGACATCCTCCGGCGCCAAACAGGTGGTCCGGCCTCCTTCCCAACCGGAAAAGGGCTTCAGTTACCACCGCGATTTTTTCGAGGAACTGGTGGACAGCGCCCTCGCGCACGCCAAAAAAATCGGTGCCACCGATGCCGCCGCCGAGGCTTCCGAAGGTTGCGGCCTGAGTGTCAGCGTGCGCAAGGGTGAACTTGAAAATGTCGAGCGCAACCGCGACAAGTCGCTGGGCGTCACGGTGTATGTGGGCCAGAAACGCGGCAACGCATCGACCAGCGATTTTTCCAAAGCAGCGATCGAGCAGACCGTCAAGGCGGCCTACGACATTGCGCGTTTCACCGCCGAAGACAAGACCTCCGGCCTGCCGGCCGACCGCGACATCGCGCGCGTGCACCCCGAGCTGGACCTGTTCCACCCCTGGGCCATCGACTCGGAAGGCGCAGCCCGCCTGGCGCTGCAGTGCGAGGCGGCCGCCCTGGCCACCAGCAAGCGCATCACCAACAGCGAAGGCGCGGGTGTGTCGGCCCAGCAAAGCCATTTTTTCAGCGCGCACACGCGCGGTTTCCGCGGTGGGTATGCCAGCTCGCGCCACAGCATCTCCGTCGCGCCGATTGCGGGCAAGGGCAGCCAGATGCAGCGTGATGCCTGGTACAGCTCCATGCGCGACGCCAGCGAACTGGCCAGCCCCGAGGCGGTCGGCCGTTACGCCGCCGAACGCGCGCTGGCGCGCCTGAACAGCCGCAAGATCAAGACCGTGCAGTGCCCGGTGCTGTTCGAGTCGCCGCTGGCCGCCGGCCTGCTGGGCGGCTTTGTGCAGGCCGTCAGCGGGGGTGCGCTGTACCGCAAAAGCACTTTTCTGCTGAACAGCCTGGGCAAGCCGGCGTTTCCCGACCACATCGACATCAGCGAAGACCCGCACCTGCGCAAAGGCAAGGGCAGCGCACCGTTTGACGAAGAAGGCGTGAAAACCCGCGCGCGCCAGGTGGTCGATGCCGGCATTGTCCGCGGCTACTTTTTAAGCACCTATTCGGCACGCAAGCTCGGCATGCGCACCACCGGCAATGCCGGCGGTTCGCACAACCTGGTGCTGAGCAGCCGCCAGACGAAAGCGGGTGACGACCTCGATGCCATGCTGAAAAAGCTGGGCACGGGCCTGTTTGTGACCGAACTGATGGGCCAGGGCGTCAATTACGTGACCGGCGACTACTCGCGCGGCGCCTCGGGTTTCTGGGTCGAGAAAGGGCAGATTGCCTTTCCGGTGGAGGAAATCACGATTGCCGGCAACCTCAAGGACATGCTGATGGGCATCCAGGCCGTGGGTGCCGACGTCTACAACTACGGCGCCAAAAGCGTGGGCTCCATCCTGATCAATCGCATGAAGGTCGCCGGAAGCTAAGGCCCCCACGGTCGCTCACTGCGTGTAGCTCCCGAGGCCTTGCAGGCCGCGGCTCGCGAGACGCTTCGCCTCTGTCGCCTGTCCAAAGCTGCTCAAGCAGCTTTGGAGCCGCAGGCTCCAGCCCCTCGGGGCCGCTGCGCCTGCGGGCCGGCAGAGCCGGACCCGCGGCCCCTGCTTGACTTAAGACCTGTCGCCTCGCGCTCTGAGGCTTAACCCGCCAGCGCGGCTTTGACTGCGGCGGAGACCTGTCCCATGTCGGCCTTGCCGGCGAGTTTGGCTTTCACCGCACCCATGACCTTGCCCATGTCGCCGGGGCCGCTGGCACCCAGTTCGGTGACGATGGCCTTGACCTCGGCAGCAACCTCCTCGGCGCTCAGGCGCGCGGGCAGGTAGGCCTGCAGCACCACCAGTTCGGCGGCTTCCTTGTCGGCCAGGTCTTTGCGCTCGGCCTTCTGGAAGGCCTCGATCGAGTCCTTGCGCTGCTTGATCAGCTTGTCGACGATGGCGACCACGGCGGCATCGTCGAGCACCACGCGTTCATCGACTTCTTTTTGCTTGAGGGCCGCCAGCAGCAGGCGGATGGTGCCCAGGCGCTCGCTGTCCTTGGCGCGCATGGCGGTTTTCATGTCTTCGGTGATCTGGTCTTTGAGGGACATGGGTTTCTCCAACGGTAAAAAGTAAAAAGCCCGCTGGAGCGTCCTTCAGCGGGCTTGGTGAGGTGCCGGAAGGCTGTACTGGTTTAGTACAGCTTTTTGGGCAACTGCATGGAGCGGATGCGTTTGTAGTTGCGCTTGACAGCGGCAGCTTTTTTACGCTTGCGCTCGGCGGTGGGCTTTTCGTAGAACTCGCGCGCGCGCAGGTCGGTCAGCAGACCGAGTTTTTCGATGGTGCGCTTGAAACGGCGCAGAGCCACGTCGAAGGGCTCATTGTCTTTTACACGAATAGTCGTCATTGATGAAGTGATCCAAAATTTTGCGCCCTTAGTGATCTGATCAGAATCAGGCCGGACGCGGGTTTGCTAGCAAAGCCTTAGATTATAGCGGTGTTTCAAGGCAAGTCCTTGAAACACCGATGGGCGGCGCACCCGTACGGGTCAGTTTTTTGCCACAGCCCCCGAATTGTCCGCCAGAGCCATGGCGCAGGCGTGGGCACTCGCCCAAGCCCACTGGAAATTGTAACCACCGAGCCAGCCGGTGACGTCCACCACTTCGCCGATGAAATACAGGCCCGGTTGTTTCGATTCCAGGGTCTGGGACGACAGATCCCGGGTATCCACGCCGCCCAGCGTCACTTCGGCTTTTTTGTAGCCTTCGGTGCCGGTTGGTGTCAGTTGCCAGTCGCTCAGCCGCTCGGCCAGCGTCGTCAGGGCCTTGTCGGTGGCTTCGCTGACGGGTTTTTGCCAGGCCGGGTCGCGGCTGACCCAGGCATCGGCCAGGCGGGCGGGCACCAGCGCCGCCAACTCATTGGCGATCAGCTTTTTCGAGCTGGCCTTGGCGCGTAGCAGCAGGGTGGGCAGGTCCACGCCGGGCGCGAGGTTGATGCGCACCGGCTGGCCTTCACGCCAGAAGCTGGAGATCTGCAGCACCGCCGGCCCGCTCAGGCCGCGGTGGGTGAAGAGCAGGTCTTCGGCGAAGACCACGGCTTTTTTGCGTTGTTTCGGGGTGGCATCTGGCGGTCCGGTTTCGATCCGCACCGGCAGGGCCAGGCCGGCCAGCTGGGCATACGGTGCCCAGGCCTCGCCGTCGAAGGTCAGCGGCACCAGCGCGGCGCGCGGCTCGACCAGGCGCAGGCCGAACTGTTTGGCGATGCGGTAACCAAAATCGGTGGCCCCAATTTTGGGGATGGACAGGCCGCCGGTGGCGATGACGACCTGCGGTGCCTCGATGCGGCCGCGGTCGCTCTCGATTTGGTAGCTGCCTGCGCCCGCCTGCTCAGGGCCGGTGATGCTTTTGATGCTGCAAGGCTGCCAGCGCGTGACGCCGCCGGCATCACACTCGGCCAGCAGCATGTTGATCACGTCCTCGGCCGAACGGTCGCAAAACAGCTGGCCCTTGTGTTTTTCATGAAACGGGATGCCGTGGCGCTGCAGCAGGGCGATGAAATCCTGCGGCGTGTAGCGCGACAGGGCCGAGCGGCAGAAGTGCGGGTTCTCGCTGAGGAAGTTGGCCGGTGTGGTGTCCCGATTGGTGAAGTTGCAGCGGCCGCCGCCCGAGATGCGGATTTTCTCCGCCACTTTCTCGCTGTGGTCCACCAGCAGCACCTTGAGGCCGCGCTGGCCGGCGATGCCGGCGCAGAACAGCCCGGCTGCCCCGGCACCCACCACCACCACATCAAATTTATGGGTCAAATCGGCCTCCAGCCCAGTAGGGGCGGGCGTGAGAAGCTATGAAAGATATAGCGTTCTGGCCCGACCGGGACAGGGGAGTGTAGCCGGGCGATGCGCGGCCCCTGGCAGCGGCACGCGGGCCGGCGCCCGTTCAGGCGGCGCGGAACTGCACCGGAGCGGACTGCGGAAATTCGCCCGCCGCCGCCACGCCGCTGATCACATCGCCGACGACGATGACCGACGGGCTGGCCAGGCCGGACTCGCCGATGGCATCGGCCAGCTGGCCCAGCGTGGTGGTGATGTGGCGCTGCGTTGGCAGCGAGGCGTTCTGGATCACGGCCACCGGCGTGGTCGCCGGCAGGCCGGCCAGCAGTTCGTCCTGGATGCGCCCGGCGCCGCTGACGCCCATGTAGATCACCAGCGTGAGTTTGGCCTTGTGCGCCGTGTCAGCCAGCGCACGCCAGTCCGTGCCTTCGTCGCCCGGTTTGGCGTGGCCGGTGACGAACACCACGCCGTGCGCATGCTGGCGGTGCGTGAGCGGAACACCCAGCGAAGTCACCGCGGCCAGGCCGGCGGTGATGCCGTTGACGACATGGACGGCGATGCCGGCGGCCTGCAGGTGCTCAACCTCCTCGCCGCCGCGGCCGAAGATGAAGGGGTCGCCGCCCTTGAGGCGCACGACGTTTTCGCCTTCCTTCACCGCCATGATCATCAGCTTCTCGATGAACTCTTGTGGCGTGGATTTGCAGCCGCCGCGTTTGCCCACATGCACGATGCGTGCACCGGGCTTCGCATAAGCCACGATCTCGTCGCTGACCAGGTCGTCGACCAGCAGCACGGTGGCGGCCTCAATGGCCTTGAGCGCCTTGAGGGTCAGCAGTTCCGGGTCGCCCGGGCCCGCGCCGACCAGGGTACACCGGCCGTTGGGAGAGAGGTTGTTTTTGCTGCTTGTCATAGTTGCAATGTCAGTTGCAAGATATGTTCCACCTGCCGGGCAATCGATGCCGGAACGGCGTGGGAGCCCGACATCACCGCGCGGATATAGGCGGCGGTGCTGTCACTGTCGATGGCTGCGGGCAGGTCCGGCACGCTCGCCAGGGTGCCGGGCTGCGCTTCCTGCAGCAGGGTGCGCTGCCCCGCGATGAAGGCCTGCATCTGCGGCGTGCGGCGCGCATCGGCGACGACCTCGCCCTCGGTGCCGCGCAGCAGCAGGGCGTTGGCTTCAATCAGCTCGAAGGTCTGGCCCATGGAGATCGCGTATTCGGGGTGGGTGTAGCTGCTGACCACCAGCGCCTTGCCCAGGCAGGGGTTCATGATCTTGACCAGACTGTGGGCCGGGTTGCGCAGGCCGACGGCGCGCCGCACGTCGAGCAGGCGTTTCAGGCCCGGGCACAGCAGCTCGGTGGGGGCATACACCACCTCGCCATTTGCTATTTTTTCAATAGCTGTCAGCGCAGGTATATCAAGGGTTGCAAGCACATCCGATGCAAAAATCCGGCTGGACTCGGTGGCCGTGCCGTGCACCAGAACCGGCAGCCCTTCACGTGCCAGCAGCAGCGCCAGCAAGGGCGTCAGCACCGGCAGCTTGCGCGCGCCGTTGTAGCTCGGCAGCACCACCACGGGTTGGGCACTGGCCGGAAAACGCTGCATGCGCTGGTAGGTCGCATCGAGGAAACCGGCCATCTCTTCCGGCGTTTCACCCTTGATGCGCATGGCCAGGCAAAAGCCGCCCACCTCCAGGTCGGTCACCGTGCCGTCAAGTACCTGGCCGAACAGGTCGCCTGCCTGCTCACGCGTGAGCGGCCGTGCGCCGTCTTTGCCGCGGCCTATGACCTTGATGTACTGAGCGATGGACATGCGTGATTGTCGGTGAAGGCAGATAACTTCCCGTTATGAGCTTAAGCGCCTCTGGGCGTCCCTAGGCGAGCACCTTGATCGGGATCACGGTGCGGCCGCCGGTGGGGCCGGTGGCTGCGGGCCGGGCTTGGGCGGCGGTCCGGATGATGCGCTTGATCTCGGGCACGCAGGAGCCGCAGTTGGTGCCGCATTTGAGCTTGTCCTGCAGCGCCTGCAGCCGTTCGTCGTCGCTGGCCAGGTACCCGGCGCCGCCGACCGCGTGGGTGATGTCCGTCAGGCAGGCGCTGATCTCGGAATCGGTGACGCTGAAACAGGTGCACACCGGTTTACCGCGCGCCTGCAGGGCCACCGGAGCCTTGGCGCCCGGCAGCAGCAGCAGGCGACCGTAACTTTGTGCTGGCAGTTCGTCCTGCAGCAGGGTTTTGATCCAGGCTTGCGCGCTGACATCGCCGGCGAGTACAAAACCGGCCAGCTCGGCGTCTTCGCCCCTGCGCACCAACCGCGCCGTGCGGTGTTGGCCTTTTTTCCTGTCCACGTAGCGCAGGGCATCAGCTCCGCCCAGACCGAGAATGCTTTCTATTTTTTGCAGCAGGCCTTCGGGCGGCGCTTCAAAACCGGCGGCGCGAAACAGCACCCCGCTGCGCTGCCGGCCCGCCTCGACCAGCGGCACCTGGTTGGCAAACGGCACGCAGCTGCTGAAAGCAAAAGCCGCCATCAGTGGTTGGAGCTGTGCGCGCGCGGCCAGCACCTCGTCATCGGGCAGCCAGGCCATGGCCAGCAGCGACCAGGGCAGTTCGGCCTTGAGGATTTTCACGGCCGCGTGTTTGAGTTCGGGTTGTTTCGAGCTCGGGCAATACGCCGATGTCGTGAGCGCGTTGACGCCGGCCAGCCGCTCCCCGGTGCTCGACAGGCCGCTGAGGTACTCGCTGCCCCAGTGCATGGCCATGAAGGCTTGGCTCACCGCCACTTCGGCCGAGGCCTGCAGCGGCACCACGATGGTGCCGCGTTTGGAGGTCACGTACACCAGGTCGCCTTCTTTCAGCAGACGGCGCGCCATGTCCTGCGCGTTCATCTGGAGAGACGGCTCGGCCACATGGCCGAAAAGACGGCCCAGCGTGCCGGTGCGGCTCATGCCGTGCCACTGGTCGCGCAGCCGGCCGGTGGTCAGCGAGAAGGGGTAACGCGATTCGCGCGGCTCGGCCACGGGCTGGTACGCCGTGTTGACGAAGCGCGCCTTGCCGTCGTCCGTCGGGAAGATGCCGTCTTCGTAGAGCCGCACCTTGCCGGTGGTTTCGCCCTCGCGCAGCGGCCACTGCTGCGGTGCCGCTTCGAGCATGGCGTAACTCATGCCGGTGATGTCGAGGTCGCGCCCGCGCGTGGATTCGCGGTGTTCGTTCCAGATGCCCTCCACGGCGGCGGCTTCGTCGCCGGTGGACCAGGGAAACAGCGTGCTGATTTTCTGTACCGGGAGCAGTTTTTCCAGCCGCTGCGCGAAAGCCACGGCAATCGACCAGTCGTGCCGCGTTTCGCCCGGTGCAGCCACCGCCGGGCGCACCCGGCTGATGCGGCGTTCGCTGTTGGTCACGGTGCCGGTTTTTTCGCCCCAGGTGGTGGCCGGCAGCAGCAGGTCGGCGTAGTCGCAGGTGGCGGCGGTGGCAAAGGCTTCCTGTACCACCACGAGTTCGGCGCGCTGCAGCGCACGGCGCACGGTGGCCTGGTCGGGCATGGACTGCGCCGGGTTGGTGCAGGCGATCCACAAGGCCTTGATCTCGCCGTCGGCCGCCGCCTGGAACATCTCGACCGCGGTCTTGCCGGGCTGGTCCGGGACCGAAGGGATGCCCCAGAGCGCGGCGACTTCGGCGCGGTGCTGCGGGTTGGCCAGGTCGCGGTGGGCACTCAGCAGATTCGCCAGGCCGCCGACCTCACGCCCACCCATGGCATTGGGCTGGCCGGTCAGCGAAAACGGACCGGCGCCGGGTTTGCCGATCTGCGCGGTGGCCAGGTGCAGGTTGATCAGCGCCGCATTCTTCGCGGTGCCGCTGCTCGACTGGTTCAGGCCTTGGCAATACAGGCTCAGGGTAGAGGCGGAGGTGGCGAACAGCTTCGCCGCGGTGAACAGGTCATCTTTCGTGATGCCGCAGGTCTGCGACACCAGGTCGGGTGTGTAGTCACGCACCGTGGTTTTCAGCGCGTCGAAGCCGCCGGTGTGTTCGGCGATGTAAGCGGCTTGCGTCCAGCCTTCCCACAGCATGATGTGCAGCATGCCGTTGAACAGCGCCACGTCGGTGCCGGGCTGGACCGGCAGGTAGAGGTCGGCAATGCCCGCGGTGTCGGTGCGGCGCGGGTCGCAGAAGATGATTTTCATGGCCGGGTTGGCGGCCCTGGCATCCTCGATGCGGCGGAACAGGATGGGGTGCGCGTAAGCGGTGTTGCTGCCGACGATGAAGATGCACTGCGCATGGTCGATGTCGTCGTAACAGCTGGGCGGAGCGTCGGCACCCAGCGTCTGCTTGTAGCCCGCCACCGCGCTGCTCATGCACAGGCGCGAGTTGGTGTCGACATTGTTGGTGCCGATCAGGCCCTTGGCGAGTTTGTTGAAAACGTAGTAGTCCTCGGTCAGCAACTGGCCGGAGATGTAGAAACCGACCGCATCGGGCCCGTGTTCGCGAATGATACGGGCGAAACCTTCACTGGCCACATCGAGCGCGCTGTCCCAGCTGATGCGCCGCGGCGCGGCGCCGCGCTGCTCACGCCGCATCGGGTGCAGCAAGCGGGTCTGGCGCGTGACGATGTTCGAGGCCGTCAGGTGCAGGGTCGAGCCCTTGGTGCACAGCCGCCCGAAATTGGCCGGGTGTTCCGGGTCGCCTCGGACGCCCGTGATTTCGTCACCGGTTGACTCGATGATCACCCCACACCCCACCCCACAGTAGGGGCAGGTTGATCTGGTTTCCTTGGGCATCACGCGGTGTGCGGCGCCTGCACGTCAAAGGTCTGGTCGCCCAGTGCGCCCGTGGCTGCGCAGGGACCGGCGCGTGGCGGCACCAGATCGAGGGCCAGCGTGGCGAGTTCGACCGGGTCCAGCAACACCTGCCCGGCCTCGACCTTGCAGGCAAATTTCGGTGTGCAGCCTTCGTCGGCGCCCTGGGCGCAACCGTCGGCCAGGCCGATGGTCCAGTTGTGCAGCGGGCAGGCCACACTGGTGCCGAACACGATGCCCTGGCTCAGCGGACCCCCCTTGTGCGGGCAGCGGTCCAGCAGGGCAAACACCTGGTCTTCGGTGTTGCGAAACACCGCGACGTCGATGCCGCGCTCCCGCGCCACGCGGCGCGCGCCCAGCACCGGGATGTCGGTGACCAGGCAGATCTTTTTCCATTCGCTCATGATGGGTATCCTTTTTTTCTAGCCGAGAACGCGGGCGTACATGCCGGTGACCCGGTCCATGACCTGCAGCAGGTTTTCGCTGCTCACAAAAACATCGGTGGCGGCTTTGAGGCTCGTCACGCGTGCCTTCAGCGCGTTGTCGAAGAACAGCCACTGGTTGTCGGCCAGGACCAGCTCCTGCCTGATCTCGGCGGTGGCTTCCGGCGCATTGCGCAGCATTTCCAGCGCTGGCACAAACTCTTCGCGCGCCTTGCTGATTTCCCGCAGGCTCAGGGCGCTTTCAACGTTCCAGCTGTTGGCCAGGTAGAACTGCGCCATGCGTTGCGACAACATGCGCTGCCGACCAGCGACGTTCACCAGCTTGGCACCCGGCTTGCCGGCCTGCTGCTCGAACAGTCCTGTGCCTTTGTGTGCCAGGGCCAGCACCTTGCCGGCCTGGTCGAGCACCGACTTGGCCCTGTCCTGCGACGGCACGGAGCCGACCAGCAGGCTTTTGTAATCCGACCAGGCGGATTCCAGCAAAACGTAGGTATCGCGGGTTTCGCCGGCTGGTGCAAAAGTCTTGAGTTCGACCAGCTGCCGGTCGAACAGGGCCATGGACTGGTCCAGAACGCGGCGGGCAGATTCAGCTTGGATACCCTGGCCCAGGCCGAACCAGGCCTTGCTCATGCGCTGCGACAGCATGCGCTGGCGTCCGGCCTTGTTGATGGCGTCGCCGAGTCCGGCGACCTGGGCGTGGACGGGGACCACGGCAGCCAGGGCGAAGCCGCAGAAAACGCGGCGCTGAAGGGAGTAGGTCATCGGTGCATGCATCCTGGGCAATCGTTGGAACGTCAGGCGGAGAGGGGAGAAAACTGCCGCGTATCAACGGCCGCTTCCTTCAGGTCGAACCACGGATCGGGTTCGCCATCGAGCGCAAATTGCAGCCGCTCCCAGAGGGCCTTGCGGCCTTCATGGTCGTCGAGGATTTTTTTCTTCACGTAGTCGAGGCCGACGCGGTTGACGTAATGCACCGTGCGCTCAAGGTACCAGCCCTCCTGGCGGTAAAGCTCGCAGAAGGCGCCGGTGTACTCGAGCACTTCGGCAGCTGTTTTCAGCTTCGTGAAAAAGTGCGCCACCTCGGTCTTGATGCCGCCGTTGCCGGCGATGTACATCTCCCAGCCGGAATCGACGCCGATGATGCCGACGTCCTTGATGCCCGACTCGGCGCAGTTGCGCGGGCAGCCGCTCACCGCGAACTTGACCTTGTGCGGCGCGTACATGCGCCACATCGCGCGTTCCAGGTCCTTGCCCATCTGTGTGCTGTCCTGCGTGCCCATGCGGCACCACTCGCTGCCGACACAGGTTTTCACCGTGCGCAGGGCCTTGGCGTAGGCGTGGCCGGAGGGCATGCCGATGTCTTTCCAGACGTTTTGCAGGTCTTCCTTTTTCACGCCCAGCAGGTCGATGCGCTGGCCACCTGTGACCTTGACGGTGGGGATCTTGTATTTGTCCACCGCATCGGCGATGCGGCGCAGCTCGCTGGCCGTGGTTTCACCGCCCCACATGCGCGGGATCACGCTGTAAGTGCCGTCTTTCTGGATGTTGGCGTGGCTGCGTTCGTTGATGTAGCGGCTTTGCGGATCGTCCTTCGCCTCCTTGGGCCAGGTGCTGATCAGGTAGTAGTTGATCGCGGGGCGGCAGGACGCGCAGCCGTTGGGCGTGCGCCACTCCATGAACTGGTAGACCTCCGCAATGCTCAGCAGCTTGTTGGCGCGGATCGCGTCGCGCACCGCCTGGTGGCCATGGTCGGTGCAGCCGCACATCGCCTTGAGCTTGGGCGTGGCCGAGTAGTCGCCGCCGGCGGTGGCCATCAGGATCTGCTCGACCAGGCCGGTGCAGGAGCCGCAGGACGCGCTGGCCTTGGTATGTTTGCGCACCTCGTCGAGTGTGAACAGCCCTTTTTCCTTGATGGCCTTGCAGATGGTGCCCTTGGTCACGCCGTTGCAGCCGCAGACTTCGGCTTCATCGGGCATGGCCGCGGCCTTATTGTGCCCTTCGTGGCCCGCATCGCCGATGTTGGACTCGCCGAACATCAGCCGGTCGCGGATGTCGCCGACACTGCGGCCGTCGCGCAGCAGCTTGAAGTAATACGAGCCGTCGACAGTGTCGCCATACAGGCAGGCGCCAATCAGCTTGTCGTCCCGGATGACCAGCTTTTTGTACACGCCGCCGAAGGGATCGCTCATGACGATTTCTTCCGTGCCTTCGCCGCCCATGAATTCGCCGGCCGAGAACAGGTCGATGCCGGTCACTTTCAGTTTGGTCGATGTCAGCGAGCCGGTGTAGCGGCCGATGCCAAATTGCGCCAGGTGGTTGGCCGCGACCTTGGCCTGTTCGAACAGCGGCGCGACCAGACCGTAGGCAATGCCGCGGTGGGCCGCGCATTCGCCCACGCTGTAGATGCGGGCGTCGGTCACCGTCTGCATGGTGTCGTTGACCACAATGCCCTTGTTGCAATGCAGGCGCATGGTTTCGGCCAGCTGCGTGTTCGGGCGTATGCCGACCGCCATGACCACGAGGTCAGTGGCCACTTCCGTGCCGTCCTTGAATCTGATGGCGGTGACGCGGCCATCCGGTCCACCCACCAGTTCCTGGGTCTGCGCACCCATCAGGAAGGTCAGCCCGCGTTCTTCCAGCGATTTCTGCAGCAGCCGGCCGGCCACGCTGTCGAGCTGGCGCTCCATCAGCGTCGGCATCACATGCACCACGCTGACATCCATGCCGCGCAGCATCAGGCCGTTGGCCGCTTCCAGGCCGAGCAGGCCGCCACCGATGACCACGGCTTTTTTGTATTTTTCCGACGCTGCAATCATTTCGTTGGTGTCGGCGATGTCGCGGTAGGCGATCACGCCCTGCAGGTCCTTGCCGGGCACGGGCAGGATGAAGGGGTTGGAGCCGGTGCACATCAACAGGCGGTCGTACTCTTCTTCGGTGCCGTCTTCGGCGCGCACGATGCGTTTGATGCGGTCCACCTCGACAACCTTCTTGCCGGCGTGCAGGGTGATGTGGTTGTCCTTGTACCAGTCCCAGCTGTTGAGCACGATCTCGTCGAGGGTCTGCTCGCCGGCCAGCACGGGGCTGAGCAGGATGCGGTTGTAGTTGGGGTGCGGCTCGGCGCCGAACACCGTGATGTCATACAGCTCGGGCGCGACCTTGAGCAGTTCCTCGATGGTACGGACGCCCGCCATGCCGTTGCCAACCATCACGAGTTTTGATTTTTTCATGCGGACTCTCCAGAGGGATTTGACAGGTTCATTGCAAGCGTCATGCCGTGGCCGTGAGGCGGGCGTGCGGGCCGGACAGCGGGAAACGGCGGGGCGAAGGCGCACGTGCACACTTTCCCCGGATGGGGCCGGGCAAGGCCCGCGCAGCGGCGTGACCGTTTTGAATCATTGAGATTGAAACCATGATGCTCTCTCCCGTCGAACAGGGGCCCAGCCGTCTGGCCGGGGTGAGGCACACCATTACGCACGTCGTTATGCGCAGAACCCGCAGTGCTTTCGCTAAGGTTGGGCGCTCCGTTACGCCCACCCAGTGCTACGCAAAAGTTGTGCCATATCATTGCCCGGATCACGGGGTGTCACCGTCCCGGCCCAGAACATGGCCCGCGACTTGCGTTGTACGCAGGTAGTTTTCCCTATTAAAACCTGATTGTTATGACTTCCGCACTGGTATTTTTGAACGGTCCTGCTGGCCCGCATCCGCTTGCTGCTGACCTTGAAGCGGCGGGCATCGAGGTGCTGGGCACCGTGCAGGGTTGCAGCAAACTGGTGCAGGAGGTGCTGCGCCAGGGGCCTGACGTGGTGATTTGCGATGACCCGGTTCCCGGAGAAGATCTTTTCAAGGCGCTTGCGCTGGTTGGCGAGACCTCGCCCCGGCCGCTGATTGTTTTCACCACCGATACGGATGCCGGCAGGATTGCACGCGCCACGCAGGTGGGCGTCCATGCGTATGTGGTCAGAGGTTACGGCCCGCAGCGCCTGCGGGCACTCGTCCACCTGGCGCAGGCGCGTTTCACCCGGGAGCAGGCGCTGCGCGAGGAGATGCGTGATGTCACCAGCCGGCTGGAAGAACGCAAGATGGTGGACCGCGCCAAGGGGATTTTGATGCGGGCCCGAGAGGTGTCGGACGACGATGCCTTCAAGATGCTGCGCACGGCGTCCATGCACAGCAACCAGCGGCTGGGTCAGGTGTCAGAGCACATCATTCTTTCAGCGCGTTTTGCGGAAGATGTCAACCGCTCGGGCCAGTTGCGCATGTTGGCCCAGCGGCTCGTCAAGCTGGCGCTGCTGCAACTGGGGGGCGTCCAGCCGGCGCAGGTGCAGCTTTGGCTGAAAGACTCGGTCACGCGCATCGATGCCAACCTGGTGGCGCTGGGGAAAAGCATCTCCCAGCCGACCTTTGGCGACCTGCTGGAGCAGGTCCAGCGCACCTGGTACCAGCTCAAGCCGCTACTGCAGGGCGCGCCCGCCGTCGGCCACATGCTGCGGCTGGACGCGCTGGCAGAGCAGTTGCTGCAGCAGGCCGAGCGCCTGACCGCCAGCCTGGAAAACACGGGCGCCCTGCCGCCGCTGCAGGTGCTCAATCTGGCCGGGCGCCAGCGCATGCTGAGCCAGCGCTTTGCGAAGTGCGCGTTGGTCGGCATGCTGGGCGCGCAGGCCGGCATGGCGCCGGACGCGCAGGGTCTGGCGCAAGCTCGTGCCGCCTTCGAGGAGGCGCTGGGCTATCTGAACACCATTCCGCTGACCAGCAGTGAAATTCGCACATTGCTGGAAACGGCTGCCGTGAGCTGGGCGCAGATGCTGGCCGCCAGCGCGCCAGGGGCCCGTGCCGAGCCGCCGGATCTGGACCGTGTGGCCACCGCCAGTGAAGATCTGCTGGATGTCTTTGACAAACTGTCGGTGCACTATGGGCACAGCATGCAGATGCTGGTGGGTTGAAGGCATGTCTGCTCATGTCCTGTTTTGTTGCGGCGCACCAAATTTGGGCGCAAAACTTGCTTGATTTGGTGCATGGCCTTTGACATAGACATTGGGTTCGCAACGCTCGCCGGCCGCAAGGAGGTCAATGAGGACTTCTGCGCCGCCATGTTGCCCGAACCGGGCCAGGAGGGCATGGGCTCCATCGTGGCGATTGCCGATGGCGTGAGCACCGGTGGCATGGGCAAGGAAGCCGCGCAAACCACCGTGACCAGCCTGGTGCGCGACTATTACGGCACGCCTGAGACCTGGGACACCACGGTGGCGCTGGACCGCATCATCGGGGCGCAGAACGCCTGGCTGGCCGGCCTGAACCGGCGCCGGCATCCGGCCATCGGGCTGACCACGCTAACGGCGCTGGTGCTGCGCGGCCAGTCCTATGCGCTGGCGCATGTGGGCGACACCCGCGCCTACCTGCTGCGCGAAGGCCGCATGACGCAACTGACCACCGACCACGTGATGGATCATCCGGACCTGCGGCACCAGTTGCTGCGTTGCGTGGGGGCAGAAGACCGCCTGGTGATGGACTACACCCAGGGAGACTTGCAGGTGGGCGATGTGTTCGTGCTGCTCTCCGACGGTGTGCACAACGTGATGACGGACAAAAAGCTCCAGGCCATGGCCAGCGCCGACGCGCAATCAGGCGCAGAAGGCCGGGCGCAGCGTCTCTGCCGCCAGATGGTGGATGCCGCCATCGCAGCCGGCACCCCGGACAACGCCACCGCGCTGGTCGTGCGTGTGCTGGGTTTGCTGGACGCCACGCTGGACGATGAAAACCGCCGTGCGCTGGCCTTGCCGGTGCCGGGCAAGCTGAGGGTGGGTGACAGCCTGGATGGCTTGACCGTTACCGCGCCGGTGGCTGACAACGGCATCAACGTGCTGTACCAGGTGAGATCTACAGCCCCCACGCTTTCCACTGCGTGTGCTGCGCTTCCCCCCGGGGGGACGCTGCGCCTGCGGCCCGGCCCTTCGGCAGGCTCAGGACAGGCCAAGGCCGGTTCCGCGGCCCCGGCGGGCAAGGAGGGTGCGCCCCTGCCTGCTGCTGCGCTATTTCCGCCACCTGGCAAGCTGTATGCCCTGAAAACCCTGCACCCCGCGCGTGCGCATGACCCACAGGAGCGCGCCATGCTGGCGCACGAAGCCTGGCTGGCCAGGCGCATGGGTTCATCCCGGGTGGCCGCCCACCTGGTGCACCTCCATGACCGGCTGCCCGGTGGTGGGGAGCCCGGCGCGTTTTATCTGCTCTACGACTGGCATGCCGGCGAAACCCTGCAACAGATGCTGGACCGCAAGCACCGCTTCAGCTTGCCGCAGGTGCTGGCGCTGGCTACACAGGCGGTCACAGCGCTGGGTTTGCTGCACCGGCAGCATGTGATTCACCGTGACATCAAACCCGCCAACCTGCACCAGGGTGAAGACGGTATGCTGCGGGTGCTGGATCTGGGGGTGGCGCTGACAGGGCGCGAGCCCGAGGCCATGCGCAAGCTGCACGCCGGCACACCCAGCTACATCAATCCCGAGCAGTGGGGCTTCAGCAGCCGGGCGGCCGCGGCGGGTAAGGACGGCCCGGAAGAAATGCCCGACGCCCAGAGCGACCTGTTTGCGCTGGGCGTCACCCTGTACCAGTTGCTCACCGGCAAGCTGCCCTACGGCGAGGTGCTGCCCTACCAGGTGGGCCGTTATTACCGCGACCCTACGCCCCCCAGCCGCCATAACCCCGAGGTGCCCATCTGGCTGGACCATGTGGTGCTCAAGGCGGTGGCGCGCGACAAGCGCCAGCGCTTCGAAACGGCGGAGGAGCTGTTGCTCGCCCTTGAGCGTGGCGCCTCGCGGTCGCTGACGGCGCTTCCTGCAACACCCCTGATCCAGCGTGACCCGGCGGCGCTGTGGAAGATCGGCCTGGCCCTCTCGGTGCTGCTGAACCTGCTGCTGGTGTACTGGCTGCTGTTTTTGCCCACATAGCCAAGGGGGGGGGCCAAGGGCGGTCGCAAGGACGGCCTCGGCTGCCAGGCTTGCAGCACATCATTTGCTATGAAAAAAATAACTGATTTCGCCCGTCCTGTAAGGGCCAGAGGGTGAAATGTTCTGAGTGTTTGAGCCAGATGCCCGCGCCGCTTCATCGGCTGCACCGATCACGCACTGCGTGGGGGCTGGCCTTTTGGTTTCGGGGCGCCGCGCTTTGCTTTGCTGGAGCAAGTGAGCTGCCCTGAAAGGGTGGGTAAAAGCTTGTTGCGCTTTCCTCGCTCCCTTCAATGAGCGCTACGCGCTCGCCCTCCTTTTTCCGCCCAGGTGCGGGTCCAGCGGATTTGCATGACCCAGAGCATCACCAGCATACCCATGGACAGGGCCGCAAAGAAGAAAAACCCCCACATGTAGGTGCCGGCATATTGTTTGGACAGGCCCATGGCGTTGGGTACCAAGCCGCCGCCCAAAGCGCCTATCTCGCCGATCATGGAGCCGGCCACGGCGGTGGCCAGCGGCCAGCGCAGCGGCACCAGTTGAAACAGTGCGCCGTTGCCTGCGCCCAGCGCGGCGAAACACAGCATCACCAGCAGCGTCGTGCCCACCAGCGAGCTGCCGGCCAGACCGCACATGACCAAGGTCACGGCGATGGTCAGCAGCACCACGCTCAGGGTGTTCACGCCACCCCAGCGGTCCGAGATCCAGCCGCCAAAAATCCGCAGGGCAGCACCCATGAAGGCAGCCAGCATCGACAACTGCCCGGCCTGCACCTTGCTGACGCCAAACTGGTCGTAGTAATAGGACGGCAGAAAGGTCGCCAGGCCGATGAAGCCGCCAAAAGTCACGGCGTAAATCAGGCTGAAGGCCCAGCCGTCTTTCTCGAACAGGCAGGCGACGTGTTCGCGCAGCGTGGCGTGACTGTCCACGTCGTCGGGCTCTTTCGCGAAGAGGATCATGGCGATCAGAGGCAACAGCATGGCGATGGCGGCAATGCCATAGACACTCTGCCAGCCAAAACGCTGCGCGAGGGCCGGCGCAATCAGAACAGAAACGGCAGTGCCGACATTGCCGGCGCCGACCAGGCCCATCGCCAGGCCTTTGTAGCGGGCCGGGAAGGAGCCGGACCCGAGACTGAGCGCCACGCCAAAGCTGGCGCCGGCAATGCCCAGCAACACGCCCATGGCCAGCAGGCTGTTGTACGAATCGACCAGAAAATAGCCGAACAGCAGGGCCACCATGATCAGCCCCATTTCGACCAGTGTGGCGTTCTTGCGGCCAATGTACTGGGCCAGCACCCCGAGCGGGAACCGCATGAGGGCACCGGCAAAAATAGGCACCGACAGCATCACCCCTTTCTGGGTTGGCGAAAGGTTGTAGGTCTCCGAAATAAATGGCGCCATGGCCCCGTTCATGACCCAGATGCAGCAGGAAAACGCAAAGTAGAAAAATGCTGCGCCCAGCGTGGGCGCATGGCCAGCTTTTAGAAAATTACGGAACCCCGCCATGGTGCAATTCTTTCTGTGAAGATGGTTGTTCACAGAATCAGTGCGAGAAACGTGCCACCTGGGGGCATGAATAACGCACCCTGGCGGCGCAATGTGGGCCAATCTTTGGCCTATTCTGGTGCGCCGCACAAATCGGGGGCATTTCCGCTTCGTTAGCGCAGGCATCCCGTCCACACACCGTGGTGGTGTGGTGACTCCAGCGCAAGGTGATCGCACACGGTGCAGGGGCTGACCGCATCGCGCCCATCGCGGGAAACTGACCGGAAAGAGGTCCTGGCGCTTAAAGCACGCTGCCCAGCAGCTCGGTGCCGTCCACGGCGCCGCTGCGGCCCGGCAGGGAAAAGCGCTTGCGCCGTCCTGTTTTTACGGCGCCGGCGACCTCGCGCAGCAAGGTGGCGCTGGCCGCAATCTTCCAGCCGGCCGAGGTGGCCTGCTTCTGCAGCTGCAGGGTGGTGCTGACGCTGTCGCCGACCGGCAGAACCTGCGCGGTGCCCCACAGCGGGTCCTCCAGTTTGGCCAGAGTCACGGCGCCACTGTTCAGGCCCACACAGATTTCAAAACGCGGCAGTGAGCGCCCGGCAAAATGGCTGAGCAAAAAGCCTTGCACCCGCTGGGCGGCGTCGATCAGGCCCAAGGCCGCCCGGACGGCGCGCAGACCGTGGTTGACGGTGTCGGTGTCCGTGCTGTCGACAAACACGGCCAGCAGGCCTTCGCCGACAAACTGCATGTGGAAGACGCCGAAAAGATAGAGGGTGTCGCCCGCATTCTTGTAAAACTCGCGCACGACCGCGCTGAGTTCCGTGCTGGAGAGTTTTTCCGCGAGCGCCGGGAAATTGACCACGTCGACAAAGAGAACACTGGCGCTGGAAAACCTCCGGTCCGAGACTAGCGCCTCCGCCGAGGGCCATTTGTCGGCGAGTTCGGCCAGCATTCGTTTTTCGTAGAGGCTGCCCAGCTTTTTTTCCTGTTCCTTCAGTGCCTCACCGACCGCCGCACCGACGGCCTGCTGCTGGACGGCCTGGCGCATCAGCTGCTTGTTGAGCTGGGCGGCGGTGGCGTCGAGCAGCTCCCCGAAAACCAGGGGTTTGGTCAGGTAGTCGTCCGCGCCGCTGGTCATGCCCGTGCGGACATGCGCGCGTTCCTGCAGCGACGTCAGCAGGATGACGGGCGTGGCCTGGATGGCCGGGTCGCTGCGCAGCGCCTGCAGCATGGCAAAACCGTCCATCACGGGCATGTTGACATCGCTGACCACCAGGTCCGGCGCGTTGCTCCGCACCAGTGCCAGCCCGGAGGCGCCGTTGTCCGCCTCCGCAACCTCGTAGCCTTCAAAACGCAGGGCGGCAGCGATCAGGGTACGGATCGCCTCATCGTCATCGATGACCACAATCAGGGCCATGTCTCTATTCCATCAAAACAAACGTCATGGCGGGAAGCTTACCAGCGTGGTCCGGCATGCCGGCGATGAACAACCTTGCCGCCGCCCGTGTCAGATTTGGTGGTGGCGTCCCGCCGGCGCGCCAGCCCGTCGGCGGCACGCCACCGGTGTCAGCGACGGGTTTTGATGGAGTGCGGGAGTGTGACCACACTGCGCTGCAGAAACTGGTCCAGGGAGATCAGCAGCACCATGGCGAAAGCGGCAATGATGACCAGGCTGGGCAGGTTGAACGAGCTGATGTAGCCAAAACCCTGGGGAATGGCGGTGCGGTTCGGCGTGGTGCAGACAAACTCCGCAGCCGCCATGCCGGTGTAGTGCATGGCACATACCGCCACGGCCATCACCAGTGCCGCGCCGGCCCGACGTGCCAGACTGGCGGAGTTGAAGGCCAGCCACAAGGCGGCGGTGGCGGCGACCACGGCGATGACCAGCGAGATGGCCACGACCTCGTAGTTCCACCGGATATAGCCGCCGAATTTCATGCCGTACATGCCCAGGTAGTGCATGAAAGCCACGCTGGTCCCGAGCAGCGCACCGGCACCCAGCATGCGCGGCAGGCTGTCCGGCGCCTTGGCGACAAAACCCAGTGCCAGTGAGGCGGCCAGCACGGCCACCGCCAGCGAAACGCCGGTTTCGATCATCGAAAAGCTGCTTGCCACATCGAGATCGAGCGCCAGCATGCCGACGAAATGCATGGCCCAGACACCAACCCCGCCCAGTGCCACGCCGGCTGCCAGGATGTTGATGGTGCGGTGGGCCGAATTGTGCTGGATGCGCGTGGCGGCCGTTAGCGCGACAAAGGCGCCGGCCACCGAAATCAGGAAAGAAAGGGCGACCAGGGTCCACTGGTAGCTGGTTAAAACTTGAGGGTTCATTTAAATACCAATAAGTTACATTGAAGACTGAAATGTAATATTTATTGCCATTTGTTGCATCGATTGGCGATAAACCCGCATGGGGATGAAGGTTCAGACGGCGACCCGCGCTGGCCCTCGTCTTTGGCCATGGCGACCAGTCGGGGCGATGCGGAGGGGGGCGGTCCGGGCGGCGAGAGCGAATGCCTGGGCGCGGTTGCGGCCGTGATCTCAGGTTGCATGGGCACCCGAAGTCCGCGGTGCCGCCGCCAAGGACTTCGGGATGAAGTCGTGCTGGGAGGTGCCGCCTGAGCCCGGATGCGGTTCAGGCGGCCGCGCCAAACAGGACGCTGCCTGACCGGCGAGCGGCCACATTCGCCACGCCGGCCTGTCCCCGTTCGAATTGCCGTGGCGTCAGTCACGCCACGGTGGTACGTCCTGCCGCCGCTGGTTATGCGGCTTTTTCGACGTGGCCCTGGCGGGTGTAGAGGAAATCGATCACCGCTTTGCGGTAGTGCAGGTACTCGGAGCTTTCGGCCAGCGCAACCCGGTCGCGCGGGCGGGGCAGAGCCACGCTCAGCACTTCGCCGATGGTGGCCGAGGGGCCGTTGGTCATCATCACGATGCGGTCGGACAGCAGCACCGCCTCGTCCACGTCGTGCGTCACCATCACCACCGTGCTCTGGGTGGTCGCCACGATCTGCAGCAGCTCATCCTGCAGCTTGGCGCGGGTCAGGGCGTCGAGGGCGCCAAACGGCTCATCCAGCAGCAGCACCTTGGGCTCCATGCACAGCGCACGGGCAATGCCGACCCGCTGCTTCATGCCGCCCGAGATTTCGCCAGGGCGTTTTTGCGCTGCAGCCGTGAGGCCGACCATGGCCAGGGCCGCGTCGGTGCGGGCCTTGAGTTGCGCCTTGTTCTCTTTGGCTGCAAACACCCGTTCCACCGCGAGGTAGACATTTTCAAAACAGGTGAGCCAGGGCAGCAGAGAGTGGTTCTGGAACACCACGGCGCGCTCGGGGCCGGGGCCGGAGATTTCGCGGTTGGCGCACAGTAGCGTGCCTTGGGTTGGCGTGGTCAGGCCGGCGATCAGGTTGAGCAGCGTGGACTTGCCGCAGCCCGAGTGGCCGATCAGCGCCACAAACTCGCCCTTGGCGACCGTCAGATTGATATTCTGCAGTGCGCAGAACGGGCCTTTTTTGGTCTTGAAAGTCTGCTCGACGCCCTGGATCTCGATGTATTTGGTGGTCAGTGAACTCATGATGTGTCCTTGGTTGGCAGGCTGGTCCTAGCTTTTCACTTCTTCGAAAGTAAATGCAGTCGCCAGCTTGATCAGTGCGAACTCCAGGACCAGGCCGACGATGCCGATCACAAAAATCGCGATGATGATGTTCTTGACGTTGAGGTTGTTCCACTCATCCCAGACCCAGAAGCCGATGCCGACGCCGCCGGTCAGCATCTCGGCCGCCACGATCACCAGCCAGGCGGTGCCAACGGCCAGGCGCACGCCAGTCAGCATGTACGGCAGCACGGCGGGAAACAGGATCTTGGTGACAATCTTCCACTCGGACAAATTGAGCACGCGCGCCACGTTCATGTAGTCTTGCGGCACGCGTTGCACGCCGACGGCGGTGTTGATGATCATGGGCCAGATCGAGCAGATGAAGATGGTCCAGATCGCGGCGGGGTTCGCGCCCTTGAACACCAGCAGCCCGATGGGCAGCCAGGCCAGCGGCGACACCGGGCGCATCAGGCTGATCAGCGGGTTGAACATGCGTGAGAGAAACTCGAAGCGTCCGATCATGAATCCCACCGGAATACCGACCAGTGCAGCCATGCCAAAGCCGAAGGCCACGCGCTGCAGCGAGCTCAGGACATTCCAGCCCACACCCTGGTCGTTGGGCCCCTTGCTGTAGAACGGGTCGCTGAACAGCACCAGCGCCTGTTTCCATGTTTCCAGTGGCGACGGGATGCTGCGGGCAGTGCCGACGGACACCATCTCCCAGATGCCCACCAGCAGGCCCAGCCCGAGCAAGGGCGGCAGAAAAGCCATCCAGGCGCCGCGCCAGTCGAAAGGCGTCGAGGCTTTCTCCTTGTCCCGCTGGCTCGGGGTGGAGGTGTCTGCGGGAGCCGCAGCGGCTACCTGCTGCGCGGCAGCCGGCGCCACCAGGGGCTCCAGCGGGGAATGAAAAACGGCACTGACCATGGCATCACCTCTTGATGTTGAAGCTTGCACTCACGCGCGGACTTTGAAACCGTCGGCGTACTTTTTCGGGTCTTTGCCGTCCCAGACCACGCCGTCGATCATCTTGCTGCTGCGCATGACCTCTTTCGGAACGCTGGCTTTTGCTGCGGTGGCGGCCTGTTTGTAGATGTCGATCTGGTTGATCTGCTTGGCCACGGCCAGGTAGTCGGGGTGCTCTTTGAGCAGGCCCCAGCGCTTGTGCTGGGTCAAAAACCACATGCCATCGGACAGGTAAGGGAAGCTCACCGCGCCGTCGTTGTAGAACTTCATGTGGTTCGGGTCGTCCCAGGTTTTCCCCAGGCCATTTTGGTAGCGGCCCAGGATGCGCTGGTTGATCACGTCCACGCTTGTGTTCACGTAGGACTTGTCGGCAACGGTCTCGGCCATCTTGTTCTTGTTGCCCAGGCTGGCGTCTATCCATTTGCCGGCTTCAATGATGGCCGCGGTGACTGCGCGCGCTGTGTTCGGGTTCTTTTTGACGAAATCAGCGGTGGTGCCCAGCACTTTTTCGGGGTGGTCTTTCCAGATGTCCTGGGTGGTGACCGCCGTGATGCCGATGCCGTCGGCAATGGCGCGGTGGCCCCAGGGCTCGCCGACGCAATAGCCGTCCATGTTGCCCACGCGCATGTTGGCCACCATCTGCGGCGGCGGCACGGTGATGACTTTCACGTCCTTCATCGGATTGACACCGACGCTGGCCAGCCAGTAATACAGCCACATGGCGTGGGTGCCGGTCGGGAAGGTCTGGGCGTAGGTGTATTCGCGTTTTTCGGCGGCCATCACTTTGGCCAGCGACGCGGCGTCGACCGCACCCTTGTCAGCCAGCTTCTTGCTCAGCGTGATGGCCTGTCCGTTCTGGTTCAGCGTCATCAGTACCGCCATGTCTTTCTTGGGGCCGGAGGTGCCCAGGTGCACGCCATAAATCAGACCGTACAGCGAATGGGCCATATCGAGTTCGCCGCTGACCAGTTTGTCGCGCACGCCCGCCCAACTGGCTTCCTTGGTCGGGATGATGGTGACGCCGTATTTCTTGTCGATGCCCAGCACCGACGCCATGACCACGGAGGCGCAGTCGGTCAGCGGGATGAAGCCGATCTTGACTTCCTTCTTTTCCGGGGCGTCTGAACCCTGGGCGTATACCACCGCGCGCAACGCGGGGCTGATGCCCGCGGCGCCAACGGCGGCGGCCTGCAACACGGTACGGCGTGTCAGTGAAGATTTCAGCAGTTCGGTCATGGTCGGGACTCCAGAAGTGAAAAAACAAAAGCGGAAAACAAGAAAGGCGCTCGACCCAGACAAACACAAGAGCTGTGAATGCGGGGTGCGAACGCCTTTGTTCATGGAGACATGCCGCTTCGCCGTTGAAGTGGAATGTCACGTGCTACAGCTTTCAGCAAAACCTGTGCCAGTTTCCGTTTTTCTGGCAATCCGGCTTCATGTTAATGATGAATTGGCCTGAAGCCCTTTTCCCGAGGGCGCAAGAAGCTATAAAAGTCATAGCTAACTCAGGTGCAGGCCCGCCGGGTAGATGGACTGTGCTGATCTGCACTGTAGTTGTGCATTGCACCATTTCGGCGTGATGCGCGCTGCCTCAACCCAGCAGGTCGGCGGCGTCCAGCATGCGCTGCGCGAGCTCGCCCAGGCGCAGACCCTTGTCCATCGCAGCCTTGCGCAGCTTGTCGTAGGCCGCTTTTTCCGTGAGGTTCTGCCTTTGCATCAACAGGCCTTTGGCGCGGTCGATGATTTTGCGGTCCTGCAGCTCGATCCTGACGTCGGCAAGCTCGCGCCGCAGGCCCTGCTCATGCTCGAAGCGCGCCATCGCCACGTCGAGGATCGGGCGTATCCGTTCGGGCGACAAACCAGCCACGATGTAAGCGGACACACCGGCTGCAACCGCGTCTTTGACATGGCTGGTGTCGTTGTCGTTGGTAAACAGCACAATCGGACGCCGCGCGTCGCGGGTGGCCATCACCACATGCTCGAGCGAATCACGCGCCTCGCTTTCAGCGTCCACGATGATCATGTCGGGTTGCAACTGCGCCAGGCGCTCGTACAGGAAGGTGTCGGCTGGCAACACAGCGACGACGTTGTAGCCGTTTTCCAGCAGGCCGATGCGCAACTGCCGGGAGCGTTCCGCCTGGGCTCTGGCGTGGCTGTCCGTGGCGATACCTTCCAGCAGATCCGGAGCAATGATGACCAAGCGTAGGGTCTGTGACGGTGTCATGAATCGTTTTGTGCAAGATTCGAGCCAGAACAGGTCTCCCACGGTCGCTTGCTCGAGGCGGCCCCTGCCGTTCAGGGGATGATGATGGCCGTCCCTGGAGAGGTCCCCCAAACCGTACACTTGACCCATGCAAGTTCTTGGAATCGAATCGAGTTGTGACGAAACCGGCGTGGCGCTGGTCGACGCCTCGGGCCAGGGCGTGCCGGCCTTGCTGGCGCACGCGCTGCACAGCCAGATCGACATGCACCAGGCCTATGGCGGCGTGGTGCCCGAACTGGCCAGCCGCGACCACATCCGGCGTGTGCTGCCGCTGATCAGCGAGGTGCTGGGCCAGGCACAGCGTTCGCTGGCCGACGTGGATGTGGTGGCCTACACCCGTGGCCCGGGCTTGGCCGGCGCGCTGCTGGTGGGGGCCGGCGTGGCCTGTTCACTGGCGGCCGCGCTGGGCAAGCCGGTGATGGGCGTGCATCACCTCGAGGGGCATTTGCTCTCGCCTTTTTTGAGCGCCGACCCGCCACAGTTTTCCTTCGTGGCGCTGCTGGTGTCGGGTGGCCACACTCAGCTGATGCGGGTGGACCGGGTGGGCAGCTACGAGCTGCTGGGCGAAACCATTGACGACGCGGCCGGCGAGGCCTTTGACAAATCGGCCAAGTTGCTGGGCCTGCCTTACCCCGGCGGGCCGCACCTGGCCAGGCTGGCGCTGGGCGGCGACGCCCAGGCTTTCAAGCTGCCCCGGCCGCTGCTGCACAGCGGCGACCTCGATTTTTCATTTTCCGGCCTGAAAACCGCAGTGCTGACGCAGGCCAAAAAACTCGGCGAGCCCATGGGCGAGCAGGCCCGAGCCGACTTGGCGGCCTCGACGCAGGCGGCCATTGTGGAAGTGCTGGTCAAAAAATCGCTGAAAGCGCTGGAGCAGACCGGCTTGACCCGGCTGGTGGTGGCCGGTGGCGTGGGGGCCAATGCCTTGCTGCGTGAACAGCTCAACGCGGCCTGCAGCAAAAAAAGGATCCGGGTGCATTACCCGGAAATGCATTTGTGCACCGACAACGGTGCCATGATCGCGCTGGCAGCCGGCATGCGGCTGCAAGCAGGCCTGGAAAGCCTGCAGCGCGGCTACACCTTTGACGTGAAGCCGCGCTGGGGTCTGGCAGAAATCACCGCTTGATCCGGTTTTGCGGCGGGGCAGTGAGCGACCGCGGGGTCAGGTTCTATTGAATCGTCAGCAGGGCCACGTTGCTGACCGGGACCTTTTTTTCCAGCGTCAAGGTCAATACGCCGTTTTCCAGTTTCGCTGTGCTGGTCGAGGCGTCGATTTCCAGCGGAAAACGGTAAGCTGCCTTGATCGTGCGTGCGGCATCGGCTTTGCTGGCAATACGCACCACATCGCCTTCGATGCCGATCTCCAGCTGTTCTTTGGCCAAGCCCGGAACGTCCAGTTGCAGTGAATAGGCCTTGTCGCCGTCTTCCACCGACGCAGATTGGGTGGGGCGGCTGTCGGACAGGGAGCCCAAGGTGTCGCTCAGGAATTTGTCGAGGGCGCCGTTGCTGACCAGCGAGGATGCGGGGCGCTGAAAGTTTCGTGCAGGACGGCCGGCAAGTGAATAAAACATGAGGACTCCAGTTGGGTTGGGCGGGAAAATTTTCCCCTTACACTTCGCGGCTCCCAATCGTGATCGCCGCATGCACAGCAGGTAAGCGTGCCAAGGCGTATTTCAAGGAAATTTCAGAATGTATTTTTTCAATTGTCGGATCTTGAAACGTGCCGTAGTGGCCCTAGGCGCGAGCGCCTGCCTGTGGTCGGTCAGCGCCTCTGCACAGCAGCCCGCGGCGGCGCCCGCCCCGGTCCGCGTGGCGCTGATCGAGAGCCTGTCCGGGCCGTTTGCCAATACCGGCGAAGCCGTGTTCCGCAACCTGGTGTGGGCGGCGGAGCGCGTCAATGCGCGCGGCGGCCTCAAGCTGCCCGGCGGCAATCGCCCGCTGGTGTTCGAGCGCTACGACAGCAAGGGCCAGAACGAGGAGGCCCTGTCGGCCCTGCGCTCCGCCCTGGATGACGGGATCACGCTGGTGACCCAGGGCAACTCGTCGTCGACGGCCGCGGTGCTGATTGATGCGATCAACAAACACAATGAGCGTCAGCCGGCCCAGCGCGCGCTGTACCTGAATTATTCCGCGGTGGATCCGGTGCTGACCAATGAAAAATGCAGCTACTGGCACTTCCGCTTCGATGCCCACGCCGACATGCGCATGGCCGCGCTGATGGATGTGCTCAAGGAAGACAAGGCGGTCAAGAGCATCTACCTGATCGGGCAGGACTACAGCTTCGGCCAAGCCGTGCTGCGCGAAGCCCGCCGGCAGCTGGGTGCCCAGCGCCCCGATATGCAGATCGTCGGCGACGAGTTGCACCCGATGGGCCGCGTCAAGGACTTTCTTCCCTATGCCGCCAAGATCAAGGCCAGCGGCGCACAGGCCGTGCTCACTGGCAACTGGGGGAACGATCTGACCTTGCTGGTCAAGGCCGCGAGGGATGTGGGTTTTGAAGGCAGCTTTTACACTTTTTACGGCAATGCACTGGGCGTGCCCGCCGCGCTGGGGGATGCCGGCGTCGGCAAGGTGATCGCTGTGGCCGAATGGTTTCCCAATGAACCGGGTGCCCAGTCGGAAGCGTTTTACCAGTCCTTCCGCCAGCGTTTTCCGAAACCCCAGGACGACTATGTGCACATGCGCATGCAACTGATGGTGGAAGCCCTGGCGCAGAGCATCGAAAAAGCCCGCACGGTGGAGTCCGCCGCCGTCGCCGCGCAGCTGGAAAAGGCGACGGTGCTGTTTGCCGGCCACAAGGGGGTGATGCGCGGCGCCGACCACCAGTTCCAGCAGCCGCTGCTGGTGGCCGTGATGGACAAGCAGGGGACACCCGGTGTCAGGTTCGATGTGGAGGGCTCGGGTTATGGCTTCCGGGTGATCAAGACCATCGATGCCGCGCGCTCCAGCCAGCCGCACAACTGCAAGATGCAGCGGCCCTGAGCCGCACGCCAACGTCCCCCTCCGCTGAAAGACCCGCATGAGACAAGCCGTTGTAGACCTCGAAGAATCGATGATCCGCCAGGTGGCCAATGCCGGCATGGGGCGCAGCGATGTGCTCAAGTTCTGGTTTGGTGAAAGTGACGAGGTCACGCCCGCCTTCATCCGCGATGCCGCCATCGCCTCGCTGCAGCAGGGCGAGACTTTTTACGCGCACAACCTGGGCCTGCCGGAGTTGCGCGAAGCGATTGCGCGTTACGCCACCGGCTTGCGCTGCGGCGGCGCGGCGGCGATCGATGCGGACCGTATAGCTGTCACCTCGGGCGGCGTGAACGCCCTGATGCTGGCCATGCAGGCGCTGGTGGATGCCGGCGATGAGGTGGTGGCGGTCACGCCGGTCTGGCCCAACCTGACCGCGCAGCCGCTGATCATGGGCGCGAAGCTGCGCTGCGTGAGCCTGCGGCCGGTGGCCGGCCAGTGGCAACTCGACATGGACGAGTTGCTGGCGGCCATCACGCCCCGGACCCGGCTGTTGATCGTCAACGCACCGAACAACCCGACCGGCTGGACCCTGAGCCGCGCCGAGCAGGAAACCCTGCTCGCGCACTGCCGCCGCACCGGCACCTGGATTCTGGCCGACGAGGTGTACGAGCGGCTTTATTTCGAGCCCACGGAAAATGGCTGCGCGCCGAGTTTCCTCGATGTCGCGTCCCCGGACGACCGGCTGGTGGTCGTGCACAGTTTTTCCAAAAGCTTTTTGATGACCGGTTGGCGCCTGGGCTGGCTGGTGATGCCGCCTGGCATGACGCCGCACATGGGCAAGTTGGTGGAGTTCAATACCTCGTGCGCCCCGGTGTTCGTCCAACGGGCCGCCCTGGTGGCGCTGGCAAGAACCGATGACGTGACGCCGCAGCTGGTGGCGCACCTGAAAACCTGCCGCGACACGCTGGTGCCGCTGCTGCAGGTGCTGCCGGGCGTGGAAGTGGCCCCGGCCCGGGGCGGCATGTATGCTTTTTTCAGGCTGTCGGACCAGGCGCGCTTCGGCGATTCGCTGGCCACCGCCAAACGCCTGGTGCTGGAGGCCGGGCTCGGGCTGGCCCCCGGCAATGCCTTCATGGTCAACCCGGCGCCCGAGGCCCAGGGCTGGCTGCGCTGGTGTTTCGCGAGCCGGGACGTCGCCAGGCTGGGGCAGGGCGTGGCGCGCCTGGCCCGCTGGCTGCCGGGCGCCTGAACCGGCCCGGAGACTGGGCTATAATCCAAGGCTCTGCGCAAAAGCGTGCTTTTCATTCTGATGAAGCAGCGCGTTGCAGAACACGGCGGCCACGGTCAACTCCCACGTCGGGAACACTGTACCGCTCGCAAGTAATTTCCAAGGAAAACCCATGATCGCGAAATCCATCAAGGCCGACATCGTTCAGGCCAACGCACGCGCCGCTGGCGACACCGGCAGCCCAGAAGTTCAAGTGGCCCTGCTGACCGGCCGCATCAATGAACTGATGCCCCATTTCAAGACCCACGCCAAGGATCACCACGGTCGCCGTGGCCTGCTGCGCATGGTGAGCCGCCGCCGCAAGCTGCTGGATTACCTGAAGTCCAAGGACGCAGCCCGTTATGTTGCGTTGATCGCCAAGCTTGGCCTGCGCAAATAAGCGCTAAAACGACTGCAAAGCGCCTGAGTTAGTTCACTAGCTCAGGCGTTTTTTACTTCAAAATGTACAAAATTCCAGGAATGCCGCAGGCATAACTGGCTTACTTCGGAGCAAGGCAAAAAGAGCACGCGCTGTGTCATTCCACAAGAAAAATCCTGGGCACAGGTGTTTTGTGGAATGGCATCGTGTTCGATTTGTCCCCGCTCCGGGCCTCAGGTGCAGCCTCATGCACCCAGTCAAGTGGAGAAAAAACATGAGCATTTTCAACAAAGTCAGCAAGACTTTCCAATGGGGTCAGCACAAGGTCACGATGGAAACCGGCGAAGTCGCACGCCAGTCCGGCGGCGCCGTGTTGCTGGATATGGATGGCACCGTGGTGCTGGCCACCGTGGTTGCCAAAACCGAGGCCAAGCCCGGTCAGGACTTCTTTCCCCTGACCGTCGACTACCTGGAAAAAACCTACGCCGCCGGCCGCATTCCCGGCAGCTTCTTCAAGCGCGAAGGCCGTCCCAGCGAGTTTGAAACACTGACCTCGCGCCTGATCGACCGCCCGATCCGCCCCCTGTTCCCCGAGGGCTTCTTCAACGAAGTGCAGGTCGTGATCCATGTGCTGTCGCTCAATCCTGAAATCGAAGGCGACATTCCTGCGCTGATCGCATCCAGCGCCGCGCTGGCCATTTCCGGTATTCCTTTCAATGGCCCGATAGGCGCGGCCCGCGTGGCCTACATCGACGGCCAGTACGTGCTGAACCCCGGCAAGACCCAGCTGAAGGATTCGAAAATGGATCTGGTTGTGGCCGGCACCGAAGCCGCCGTGCTGATGGTCGAGTCCGAAGCCCAGCAGCTGTCCGAAGAAATCATGCTCGGCGCCATCGTGTTTGGCCATGAGCAGGGCAACATCGCGATCAATGCGATCCACGAACTCGTTCGTGATGCCGGCAAGCCGGTCTGGGACTGGCGTGCGCCTGCCAAGGACGAGGTGCTGATCGCCAAGGTGGTTGCGCTGGCCGAAGAAAAGCTCGCCAAGGCTTACCAGATTCGCAACAAGCAGGCCCGCACCCACGCCACGCGCGAAGTGACCACTTGGACCAAGATGGGCCTGAAGGCCGAGGGCGTCGAATTCGACGGTGTTGCCGTCGAAGGCATGCTGTTCGACATCGAAGCCAAAATCGTGCGTAGCCAGATCCTGGCCGGCGATCCGCGTATCGACGGCCGCGACACGCGCACCGTTCGCCCCATCGAAATCCGCAACAGCGTGCTGCCCCGTACCCACGGTTCGGCCCTGTTCACGCGCGGCGAGACCCAGGCGCTGGTGATCACCACGCTGGGCACCGAGCGCGATGCACAGCGCATCGATGCCTTGTCGGGCGACTACGAAGACCGTTTCATGCTGCACTACAACATGCCTCCGTTCGCCACCGGCGAAACCGGCCGTGTGGGCAGCCCGAAACGCCGCGAAATCGGCCACGGCCGCCTGGCCAAGCGCGCGCTGATCGCCGTGCTGCCGACCAAGGAAGAGTTCCCGTACACCATGCGTGTCGTCAGCGAGATCACCGAGTCCAACGGCTCCTCGTCGATGGCTTCCGTCTGCGGCGGCTGCCTGTCGCTGATGGACGCCGGCGTGCCGATGAAGGCCCACGTGGCCGGCATCGCCATGGGCCTGATCAAGGAAGACAACCGCTTCGCCGTGCTGACCGACATCCTGGGTGACGAAGATCACCTGGGCGACATGGACTTCAAGGTGGCCGGTACCACTGCCGGCATCACCGCGCTGCAGATGGACATCAAGATCCAGGGCATCACGAAGGAAATCATGCAAGTCGCGCTGGCCCAGGCCAAGGAAGCCCGCATGCACATCCTCGGTAAGATGCAGGAAGCCATGGGCGAAGCCAAGGCTGAGGTCTCTGACTTCGCACCGCGCCTGTATGTCATGAAGATCAACCCCGAGAAAATCCGTGACGTGATCGGCAAGGGCGGCGCCGTCATTCGTGCGCTGACCGAAGAAACCGGCACGCAGATCAACATCGAGGAAGACGGTACCATCACGATTGCGTCGAACGACAGCGCCAAGGCCGATGAAGCCAAGCGCCGCATCGCCGAGATCACCGCCGAAGTCGAAATCGGCAAGGTCTACGAAGGCGCGATCACCAAGATCCTGGACTTCGGCGCCCTCGTCAACCTGCTGCCCGGCAAGGACGGCCTGCTGCACATCAGCCAGATCGCCCACGAACGTGTCGAGCGCGTCACCGACTACCTGAGCGAAGGCCAGATCGTCAAGGTCAAGGTCCTGGAGACCGACGAAAAAGGCCGCGTCAAGCTGTCCATGAAGGCGCTGCTCGACCGTCCGGCCCAAGGCCAGGACCAGGGCTGATCTGCTATCTTATTTGTAGCTGCTTGCGCCCGCCATTCGGTGGGTGTGGCCACAAATGACTGGAAAATTCAATGAAAGCCGTTGAAATCACCTCCTATGGTCCGCCCGACGTCCTGCGTCTGGGCGAGCGGCCTGCGCCGGTTGCCGGCGAAGGCGAGTTGCTGATCCGCGTCAGTGCCAGCGGGGTGAACCGCCCCGATGTCCTGCAGCGCACCGGCAACTACCCGGTGCCGCCCGGGGCGTCGGATATTCCCGGGCTGGAAGTGGCTGGCGTGGTGGTTGGCGGCGACGCTGCGGCCATGGCGCAAGCCGGCCTGAACGTGGGCGACCGTGTCTGCGCACTGGTGGCCGGCGGCGGTTACGCCGAGCTGTGTGTGGCGCCGGTGGGGCAGTGCCTGCCGGTACCGGCGGGCCTCAGCGATATCGAGGCGGCATCGCTGCCCGAGACATTTTTTACCGTCTGGAGCAATGTCTTTGACCGGGTGCGCTTGCAAAAGGGCGAAACCCTGCTGATCCAGGGCGGCTCCAGCGGCATCGGTGTCACGGCCATCCAGATGGCCAAGGCGCTGGGCGCCACGGTGCTGGTCACGGCCGGCAGCGACGAAAAATGCGCCGCCTGCCTGGCCCTCGGTGCCGACCACGCGATCAACTACAGGACCAGCGACTTTGCCGAAGAGGTCAAAAAGCTCACGGCAGGCCAGGGCGTCAATGTCATTCTCGACATGGTCGCCGGCAGCTACGTGGCGCGTGAAGTCGAGTGCCTTGCCGAAGACGGCCGCCTGGTGATCATTGCCGTGCAGGGCGGCCTCAAGGCCGAGTTCAATGCCGGCCTGGTGCTGCGCAAGCGCCTGACCGTCACCGGTTCGACCCTGCGGCCGCGTTCGATCGCGTTCAAGTCCGCCATTGCCGCAGCCCTGAAGGAAAAAGTCTGGCCGCTGCTGGCCAGTGGTGCGATCAAACCCGTGATTCACAGCACGTTTGCTGCGGCCGACGCGGCCAAAGCCCATGCGCTGATGGAGTCGAACCAGCACATCGGCAAAATTGTTTTGACCTGGCAGGCACCGGCAACATGAAAAAACTGATTGCAGGAAACTGGAAAATGAACGGCAGCCTGGCTGCCAATGAAGCCTTGCTGCAGGCCCTGGCGGCCGGTTTGCCGGTGCAGCCGGGCTGTGCGGTGGCGGTGTGTGTTCCGGCGCCGTATCTGGCACAGTTCCAGGCGCTGGCCCAGGCCTTGCCGGCGCTGGCTGCCATTGATCTGGGTGCGCAGGACGTCTCGGCCAAGGCTTCCGGGGCCTACACCGGTGAAGTCAGCGCGTCCATGCTGAAGGACTTCGGCTGCCGTTACGCCATCGTCGGCCACTCGGAGCGCCGCCAGTACCACTTCGAGACCGATGCGCTGGTGGCCGAGAAGGCACAACAGGCGCTGGCAGTGGGCATCACGCCGATTGTCTGTGTCGGCGAGACGCTGGCAGAACGCGAAGCAGGGCAGACCGAAAGTGTTGTCAAACGCCAGCTGGCGGCCGTGATTCATGCCAATGGCCACTGCATCAGCGAAATCGTCGTGGCCTATGAACCCGTCTGGGCGATCGGCACCGGCAGGACCGCGACACCCGAGCAGGCGCAGGCCGTGCACGCGGTGCTCAGGGCCCAGCTCAAGGCGGCGACGGACCAGTCCGCGCGCGTGAAAATTCTGTATGGCGGAAGCATGAATGCGGCCAATGCCGCAACGCTGCTGAGCCAGCCCGACATCGACGGCGGCCTCATCGGCGGCGCGTCGCTCAAGGCCCCCGATTTTTTGACGATTATTGCTGCAGCCGCCGTCTGACGGGCGGAGCATGCTATTCAATTAGGAGTAAACATGAACGTTTTGTTAACCATTGTTCTGGCGGTCCAGATGATCACCGCGCTGGGCATGATTGGCCTGATCCTTGTGCAGCACGGCAAGGGCGCCGACATGGGGGCGGCTTTTGGCAGCGGCGGTTCCGGCAGCCTGTTTGGCGCCAGCGGCAGTGCCAACTTCCTGTCGCGCACGACGGCTGTCCTGGCGGCCGTGTTTTTTGTCTGTACCCTGGCGCTGGCCTACTTCGGCAACGCGCGTCCACAGACCGGCACCAGCGTGCTGGAAGGCGCGGCCACCACGGCGCCAGCGCCGGTCGCTCCCGGTGCCGGCCAGATCCCCGGCACGGCAAGCCCCGCACCCACCGCCGGTGCGGTTGCCATACCGCCTGCGCCGGCAGCTTCGGGTGCAGGTCAGATCCCGACGAAATAGCGCCACAAAGGTGCCGTTCTGCTCAGGGAACGGTGCAAATTCAGGGTAAACTCTGAGACTGCCCGGAAAGCCAAAAGCCGCAAGGTTCCTCATGCAATCCGGACAGCTAAAAACCGCGGACGTGGTGAAATTGGTAGACACGCTATCTTGAGGGGGTAGTGGCGAAAGCTGTGCGAGTTCGAGTCTCGCCGTCCGCACCACCTACAGGCACTGGCCAGCACTGCGCAGGCAGGGCCCAGGCCTTGAACAGCAAACTGGCATCCAGCACAAGCGGCTTGCAGAAGTTGAATCGACGATGAACCTCGACCAATACCTCCCCGTCCTGTTGTTTATCCTGGTGGGCGTGGCTGTCGGCGTGGTGCCCCAGCTGCTGGGCCGTCTGCTCGGTCCGAACAAGCCGGACAGCGAAAAAAATTCCCCCTATGAGTGCGGCTTCGAGGCTTTTGAAGATGCCCGCATGAAGTTCGATGTGCGTTATTACCTCGTCGCCATCCTGTTCATTCTTTTCGACCTCGAAATCGCTTTCCTGTTTCCGTGGGCCGTGGCGCTCAAGGAAATCGGTCCGGTGGGCTTCTGGTCCATGATGATTTTCCTCGGCATTCTGGTCGTCGGCTTTGCCTACGAGTGGAAAAAAGGCGCCCTGGACTGGGAATAGCTCACCAAGACTCAGCGGTTGCATGCGCAGCCGCCACAAAGGGACGGGTATGTCACTAGAAGGTGTTTTCAACGAAGGCTTCATGACCACGAGTTACGACTCGGTGGTCAACTGGGCCAAGACCGGGTCGCTCTGGCCCATGACCTTCGGCCTGGCCTGCTGCGCCGTCGAGATGATGCACGCCGGCGCCGCGCGTTACGACATCGACCGCTTCGGCATGTTGTTCCGGCCCAGCCCGCGCCAGTCCGACCTGATGATTGTGGCCGGCACGCTGTGCAACAAGATGGGCCCGGCCTTGCGCAAGGTGTATGACCAGATGTCCGAGCCGCGCTGGGTGCTGTCCATGGGGTCGTGCGCCAACGGTGGCGGTTATTACCATTACAGTTATTCGGTCGTTCGCGGCTGCGACCGCATCGTGCCGGTCGATGTTTACGTGCCGGGCTGCCCGCCGACGGCTGAAGCGCTGCTGTACGGCATCATCCAGTTGCAGCAGAAAATCCGCCGCACCAACACCATTGCGAGGGCTTGATGGGTCCTCTGCATCCTGCTACTGCTGAACAACTCGCAGCTACTGTTGCTGCCGCCCTCGGTGAAAAAGCCAGACGCGTGAGCGTTGCGCTGGGTGAACTGACGGTCGTCGTGGCTGCGCCCGATTACCTCGCCGCTGCCCTCATCCTGCGCGATACCCCGGGCTGCCAGTTCGAACAACTGATCGACCTGTGCGGTATCGACTACTCGGAATACGCCGACGGCCGTTACGACGGCCGTCGTTTTTGTGTGGCATCACACCTGCTGTCGGTCAGCCTGAACCAGCGTGTGCGGCTCAAGGTCTTCTGCGGCGACGACGATTTCCCGGTCGTGGCCTCGCTCACCGAGGTGTGGAATTCGGCCAACTGGTTCGAGCGCGAGGCGTTCGACCTGTTCGGCATCATCTTTGAAGGCCACAACGACCTGCGCCGCATCCTGACCGACTACGGCTTCATCGGCCATCCTTTCCGCAAGGACTTCCCGACCACCGGCCATGTCGAGATGCGTTACGACTCCGAGCAGAAACGCGTGATCTACCAGCCGGTGACGATCGAACCGCGTGAAACCACCCCGCGCGTGATCCGTGAAGACAACTACGGGGGGCTCCAGTAAGGAGCGCCGCGAGAGACCCACATGGCTGAAATCAAAAACTACACGCTCAATTTCGGGCCGCAGCATCCTGCCGCCCACGGTGTGCTGCGCCTCGTTCTCGAACTCGACGGCGAGGTGATCCAGCGCGCCGACCCGCACATCGGCCTGCTGCACCGCGCCACCGAAAAACTCGCCGAGAGCAAGACCTATATCCAGTCGCTGCCCTACATGGACCGCCTCGACTACGTGTCGATGATGTCCAACGAGCACGCCTACTGCCTGGCCATTGAAAAGCTCATTGGCGTGGACGTGCCGGTGCGCGCGCAATACATCCGCGTGATGTTCTCCGAGATCACGCGCCTGCTCAACCACCTGCTCTGGCTGGGCGCGCACGGTTTCGACTGCGGCGCAATGAACATCCTGATTTACTGCTTCCGCGAGCGCGAGGCGCTGTTCGACATGTACGAGGCCGTCTCCGGTGCGCGCATGCATGCGGCCTATTTCCGGCCGGGCGGCGTTTACCGCGACCTGCCCGAGACCATGTCCCAGTACAAGGTCAGCAAGATCAAGAACGCCAAGGCAATCGAGGCGCTCAACGAAAACCGCCAGGGCTCCTTGCTGGACTTCATCGACGACTTCGCCAACAAGTTTCCGGGCTATGTGGACGAGTACGAAACCCTGCTGACCGACAACCGCATCTGGAAGCAGCGCACGGTCGGCATCGGCGTGGTGTCGCCCGAGCGCGCGCTGAACCTGGGCTTCACCGGCCCCATGCTCAGGGGCTCCGGTTTTGCCTGGGACCTTCGCAAGCAGCAGCCCTACGACGTCTATGCCCAAATGGACTTCGACGTCCCGGTCGGCAAGACCGGCGACTGTTACGACCGTTACCTGGTCCGCATCGAGGAGATGCGCCAGTCCAACCGCATCATCAAGCAGTGTGTGGACTGGCTGCGCGTGAACCCCGGCCCGGTGATCACCAGCAACCACAAGGTGGCCGCCCCCGACCGCGAATCCATGAAGTCCAACATGGAAGAGCTGATCCACCATTTCAAGCTCTTCACCGAAGGCTTCCATGTGCCCGAAGGCGAGGCCTATGCCGCGGTGGAACACCCCAAGGGCGAGTTCGGCATCTACATCGTCAGCGACGGGGCCAACAAGCCGTATCGGCTGAAGATCCGTCCTCCCGGCTTTCCGCACCTGGCGGCCATGGACGAAATGTCGCGTGGCCACATGATTGCCGATGCGGTCGCCGTCATCGGCACGATGGACATTGTGTTTGGCGAAATTGACCGCTGAAAATCTATGACTTCTGAATCCAACCCAACGCGCACGCCTGCGCTGTCAGCGCAGGCCCTGGACCGTTTTTCCCGCGAGGTCGCCAAGTACCCGGCCGACCAGAAGCAGTCGGCCGTCATGGCCTGCCTGGCCATCGTGCAGGAAGAGCAGGGCTACGTGAGCGCCGAGAGCGAGAAGCTGGTTGCCGCCTACCTCGGCATGGCGCCGATTGCCGTGCACGAGGTTACGACCTTCTACAACATGTACAACCAGCAGCCGGTGGGCAAGTACAAGATCAACGTCTGTACCAACCTGCCATGCCAGCTGCGCGAGGGCACCAGGGCGCTGGCCTATCTGGAGCACAAGCTGGGCGTGACCATGGGCGGCACGACCGCAGACGGCTTGTTCACCCTGCAGCAGTCCGAGTGCCTGGGCGCCTGCGCCGACTCGCCGGTCATGCTGGTCAACGACCTGCACATGTGCAGCTTCATGAGCAACGACAAGCTCGACCAGCTGATCGATGGCCTTAAATCTGCCGAGGCAAAGTAACCATGTCTGCTTCCAGCATCCTTTCCCAGTTTGAGGCCACCGGCGTCCAGACCTCGTTCCATGGCCGCCATATCGATCCGCAAATCATGGCGGGCCTCGATGGCGCCAACTGGCGCCTGAAAGACTACGAAGCGCGCGGCGGTTACAAGGCCCTGCGCAAGATCCTCGGCCAGGACGGCGGCGAAGGGATGACGCCCGACCAGGTGATTGCCGAGGTCAAGGCCGGCAGCCTGCGCGGCCGCGGCGGCGCGGGTTTCCCGACCGGCCTGAAGTGGAGCTTCATGCCGCGCCAGTTCCCGGGCCAGAAATACCTGGTCTGCAACTCGGACGAAGGCGAGCCGGGCACCGCCAAAGACCGCGACATCATGCAGTACAACCCGCACATCGTCATCGAAGGCATGGCGATTGCAGCGTACGCGATGGGCATCAGCGTCGGTTACAACTACATCCATGGCGAGATTTTTGCCACCTACCGGCGCTTTGAAGAAGCGCTGGAAGAAGCGCGTGCCGCCGGCCTGCTGGGCAACAACATCCTGGGCAGCAATTACAGCTTCCAGTTGCATGCGGCCCATGGTTTTGGCGCCTACATCTGCGGCGAGGAAACCGCCTTGCTTGAATCGCTGGAGGGCAAAAAAGGCCAGCCGCGTTTCAAACCGCCGTTTCCCGCGAGTTTCGGCCTGTACGGCAAACCGACCACCATCAACAACACGGAAACCTTCGCAGCCGTGCCCTGGATCATCCGCAATGGCGGCCAGGCCTACCTGGACTGCGGCAAGCCCAACAACGGCGGCACCAAGATTTTCACCATCAGCGGCGACGTCGAGCGACCGGGCAACTACGAAATCCCGATGGGCACGCCGTTTGCCAAACTGCTCGAACTCGCGGGCGGCATGCGCGGCGGGCGCAAGCTCAAGGCGGTGATTCCCGGCGGTTCGTCGATGCCAGTGCTGCCGGCCGACATCATGATGGCCACCGATATGGACTATGACTCGATCGCCAAGGCCGGCTCCATGCTCGGCTCCGGCGCGGTGATCGTGATGGACGAGACGCGCTGCATGGTCAAGAGCCTGTTGCGCCTGTCCTACTTCTACATGCACGAGAGCTGCGGCCAGTGCACGCCCTGCCGCGAGGGCACCGGCTGGCTCTGGCGCATGGTGGACCGCATTGAACACGGGCATGGCCGCGAGAGCGACCTGGACATGCTCAATTCGATCTCCGACAACATCCAGGGCCGCACCATCTGCGCGCTCGGCGACGCCGCGGCCATGCCGGTGCGCGCCATGATCAAGCACTTCCGCGCCGAGTTCGAGCACCACATCACCCACAAGACCTGCCTGGTCCCGGTTTACGCATAACAGCGCCTCCCTCAAAGCAAAATCACCATGGTTGAAATCCAACTCGACGGTCAGAAAGTGGAAGTGCTCGAAGGCAGCACGGTGATGCATGCGGCCGAAAAAGCCGGTACCTACATTCCCCACTTCTGCTACCACAAGAAGCTCAGCATCGCGGCCAACTGCCGCATGTGCCTGGTCGATGTGGAAAAGGCACCCAAGCCGATGCCGGCCTGCGCCACGCCCGTGACGCAGGGCATGATCGTGCACACCAAGAGCGATAAAGCCATCAAGGCCCAAAAGGGCGTGATGGAATTTTTGCTGATCAACCACCCGCTCGATTGTCCGATCTGCGACCAGGGCGGTGAGTGCCAGCTGCAGGACCTGGCGGTCGGCTACGGCAGCAGCGGTTCGCGCTACGAGGAAGAAAAACGCGTGGTTTTCCACAAGGATGTCGGCCCGCTGATCTCGATGGAAGAGATGAGCCGCTGCATCCACTGCACGCGCTGCGTGCGTTTTGGCCAGGAAGTCGCCGGCGTGATGGAGCTGGGCATGTCGCACCGCGGTGAACATGCCGAGATCGAGACCTTTGTCGGCATGTCGGTGGACTCCGAGCTGTCGGGCAACATGATCGACCTTTGCCCGGTGGGCGCGCTGACCAGCAAGCCTTTCCGCTACAGCGCCCGCACCTGGGAGCTGTCGCGCCGCAAGTCGGTCAGCCCCCACGATTCGACCGGTGCCAACCTGATTGTCCAGGTCAAGAACAACCGGGTCATGCGTGTCGTGCCGCTCGAAAACGAAGACGTCAACGAATGCTGGCTTGCCGACCGCGACCGTTTCTCCTACGAAGCCCTGAACAGCGACGAGCGCCTGACCACCCCCATGCTCAAGCAGGGCGGACAGTGGAAGGCCGTGGACTGGCAAACCGCGCTCGAATATGTCGCCAACGGGCTCAAGCAGATCAAGGCTGACCACGGTGCCGACAGCGTGGGCACGCTGGCCAGCCCGCACAGCACGCTCGAAGAGTTGTTCCTGGCGGCCTCACTGATGCGCGGCCTGGGCAGCGACAACATCGACTACCGCCTGCGCCATGCTGAATTTGCCCCATCGTCCTCCGTGCGCTGGCTGGGCACCCCGATCGCGTCCCTGTCCAATCTGCAGCGTGTGCTGGTTGTGGGTTCCAACCTGCGCAAGGACCACCCGCTGTTTGCCCAACGAATTCGGCATTCTGTCCGCAAGGGTGGTACGCTGAGTGCTATCACTTCCGTCGCAGAGCTGGCCTCGGCCGACGCCTGGGCGATGCCGGTGGCCAACGCAGTCCTGGCCGAGCCGGGCGCCTGGGCGCAGGCCCTGGCCGATGTGGCCGCAGCGATTGCGGCGGACCAGGGTGTTCCGGCGCCTGCCGCCGGCCAGGCCACGGACGCCGCCAAAGCCGTGGCCAAGTCGCTGCAGGGCGGGGAGCGCAAGGCCATCCTGCTGGGCAATGCCGCCGCGCACCATGCCAACGCCGCCAGTCTTCTGGCCCTGGCCAACTGGATCGGCGAGCAGACCGGCGCAACCGTCGGTTACCTCACGGAAGCGGCCAACACCGTCGGTGCACAGCTCGCTGGTGCGTTCCCGGCAGGCAACGGTCTGGATGCCGGCCAGATGCTGGCGGGCAAGCTCAAGGCCGTCATTCTGCTCAACAACGAGCCTGAGTTCGATTCGGCGGCCGGGGCTTCGGCCAAGGCCGCACTGGGCAGCGCACACATGGTGGTGACCCTGAGCCCCTTCAAGGCGAACATGGATTTCAGCGACGTGTTGCTGCCGATTGCACCGTTCACCGAAACCCCCGGCACCTTTGTCAACGCCGAAGGCCGCGTGCAGAGTTTTCATGCCGTGGTCAAGCCCTTCGGGGAAGCGCGGCCCGCCTGGAAGGTGCTGCGCGTTCTTGCCAACCTGCTCGGCCTGCCGGGTTTTGATTTCGAGTCCGCCCAGGATGTGCTGCGGCAGATCCCCGGTGCCGAAGCGGCGATGGTGCCGGCGCAGCAGCTTGGCAATACAACGCAGGCGGCGGTCCAACTGACGGCGGCCGGCGCGGCGCCCGTCGTGGCCAGCATTTACCAGCTCGACAGCCTGGTCCGGCGCGCCACCTCGCTGCAACTGACGGCTGATGCGCGGCAGGCCGCTGCGCTTGAGGGAGTGGCAGCATGATTGACACCATTTTCGGCTTCGGCCAGGGTTTGATGGGCGGCATCTGGCCCGGTACGGTCTGGCCGGTCCTCTGGACCCTGATCAAGATTGTCGTGGTGCTGCTGCCGCTGATGGGTTGTGTGGCCTACCTCACGCTGTGGGAGCGCAAGGCGATCGGTTTTACCCAGATCCGTCTGGGCCCGAACCGCGTCGGCCCCTTCGGCCTGTTGCAGCCGATTGCCGACGCACTCAAGCTGCTGACCAAGGAAATCATCATTCCGACGGCGGCCAGCAAGGGCCTGTTTGTGCTCGGCCCCATCATGACCATCATGCCGGCGCTGGCGGCCTGGGCGGTCGTGCCTTTCGGGCCCGACGTGGCGCTGGCCAACATCAATGCCGGCTTGCTGTTCCTGATGGCCATCACCTCGCTCGAGGTGTACGGCGTCATCATTGCCGGCTGGGCTTCGAATTCCAAATACGCTTTCCTGGGCGCCATGCGGGCGTCGGCGCAGATGGTCAGTTACGAAATCGCCATGGGTTTTTGCCTGGTGGTGGTATTGATGGTGTCGGCCAGCCTGAACATGACCGACATCGTGATGGGCCAGTCCATCGGCATGGCGGCCAGCAAGGGCCTGAACTTCCTGTCCTGGAACTGGTTGCCGCTGTTGCCGATTTTTGTGGTGTTTTTCATTGCCGGCCTGGCCGAAACCAACCGGCACCCGTTTGACGTGGTCGAGGGCGAGTCTGAAATTGTGGCCGGCCACATGGTCGAGTACTCGGGCATGGCCTTCGCCATGTTCTTCCTGGCCGAATACGCCAACATGATTCTGGTGTCCATCCTGACCGTGATCCTGTTCCTAGGCGGCTGGTTGTCGCCGATCGACAGCGAACTCTTCAACTGGGTGCCGGGCTGGATCTGGCTGGGGCTGAAGACCTTTGTGGTGGTCACCCTGTTCCTGTGGGTGCGCGCCACCTTCCCGCGCTTCCGTTATGACCAGATCATGCGTCTGGGCTGGAAGATCTTCATTCCTGTGACCCTGGTCTGGCTGGTGGTCATCGGGGCCTGGATGCAGACCCCGTACAGCCTCTGGAAATGAATATGAGCCCCCATGTTCGCTCACTTCGCGTAGCTCTCTGCCCCCCGAGGGGGCGCGTTTTTCCTAGGGGCGGCCCGTCGGAAAAACCTGGCCCCCACGTTCGCTCACTTCATGTAGCTCTCAGGAAATCATCATGAGTGCAGTTGCCTCTGTCAAAGACTTCGTATCCAGCTTCATGCTGACCGAGCTGTTCAAGGGCATGGCCCTGACCGGCAAGTACATGTTCAAGCGCAAGATCACGATCCAGTTCCCGGAAGAAAAGACGCCGCTGAGTCCCCGTTTTCGCGGCCTGCATGCGCTGCGCCGTTATGAAAACGGCGAGGAGCGCTGCATTGCCTGCAAGCTGTGCGAGGCCGTCTGCCCGGCGATGGCCATCACGATCGAATCGGATGTGCGCGAAGACGGCAGCCGCCGCACCTCGCGTTACGACATCGACCTGACCAAGTGCATCTTCTGCGGCTTCTGCGAGGAAAGCTGCCCGGTGGACTCCATCGTCGAGACCCACATCTTCGAATACCACGGCGAAAAACGCGGTGACCTGTATTTCACCAAGGACATGCTGCTGGCTGTCGGTGACCGTTACGAAAAAGAAATCGCTGCCAACCGCGCCGCGGATGCCAAGTACCGCTGACACCGCCCCCCGGTCGTTGGCTCAAGAAAGATTCGCAGAACATGGACGCTAAAACAGGTCTCTTTTATCTCTTCGCCCTGGTGCTGCTGTTTGCCGCATTCCGGGTGATCACGGCGCGCAACCCCGTGCATGCCGCCCTCTACCTGGTGCTGGCCTTCTTCCAGGCGTCGGCCCTGTGGATTCTGCTCAAGGCCGAATTCCTGGCCATCACGCTGGTGCTGGTGTATGTCGGCGCCGTGATGGTGCTGTTTCTCTTTGTCGTGATGATGCTGGACATCAACATGGAAGGGGTACGCAAGGGTTTCTGGAAGCACTTTCCGCTGGCTGCCAGCGTCGGTGCGCTGATTGCACTGGAAATGTCTGCCGTGCTGATGGGCGGTTTCCGCCTGAGCGAGGCGCCCAAGTCGGCCGTGGTGGCAGGGCAGGCCGCCGCGCAGTATTCGAACACCAAAGAAATCGGCAAAGTGCTGTATTCCGAGTACCTGTATCCGCTTGAAATCGCGGCTGTGATTCTGTTGGTGGCCATCATTGCCGCCATTGCGCTGACCCTGCGTACACGCAAGGATTCCAAAAACACCAACCCGGCCGACCAGATCCGCGTCAAGCGCGGCGATCGCGTCAGCCTGGTCAAGATCAAGGCCACGCAGGCGGCCCCTGTGGTTGCCGCACCGGAGGAAAAGACATGATGCTCACGCTGGGACATTTCCTGACACTGGGCGCGATGCTGTTTGCGCTGTCGGTCATCGGTATTTTCCTGAACCGGAAAAACCTGATCATCATCCTGATGGCGATCGAGCTCATGCTGCTGGCCGTCAACATGAACTTCGTGGCTTTCTCGTACTACCTCAACGACCTGGCCGGCCAGGTGTTCGTGTTTTTCATCCTGACCGTCGCGGCTGCCGAATCGGCCATCGGCCTGGCCATTCTCGTTCTGCTGTTCCGCAACAAGGCCAGCATCAACGTGGACGAACTCAACACGCTCAAGGGATAAGAAGAACATGAGCCAGACCCTTTCCGCCGCCACCCTGTTGGCTGTCCCGCTGGCACCTCTGGCAGGCTCGCTGCTGGCCGGTATTTTCGGCACCACGTTCGGTGGCAACTGGATAGGCCGCCGCTTGTCGCACACGCTGACCATCGTCGGCGTGCTGGTGGCCTTCATCATCTCGGCCATGACACTCAAGAGTGTCGCCATCGACGGTGCACGTTTCAATGAAACGCTTTACACCTGGATGGTCGTTGGCGGCTTGAAAATGGAAATTGGCTTCCTGGTGGACGGCCTGACCGCCATGATGATGTGTGTCGTGACCTTTGTCTCGCTGATGGTGCACATCTACACCATCGGCTACATGGAAGAAGACGAAGGCTACAACCGCTTTTTCGCCTACATCTCGCTGTTCACCTTCTCCATGCTGATGCTGGTGATGAGCAACAACCTGCTGCAGCTGTTCTTCGGCTGGGAGGCCGTGGGCCTGGTGTCCTACCTGCTGATCGGGTTCTGGTTCAACAAGCCGACCGCCATCTTCGCCAACATGAAGGCCTTCCTGGTCAACCGGGTCGGCGACTTCGGCTTCATCCTCGGCATTGGCCTGCTCGCGGCCTACGCCGGCTCGCTCAATTACACCGAGGTGTTTGCCAAATCGGGCGACATCGCCAAGCTCGGTTTCCCGGGCACCGACTGGATGCTGATCACCGTGATCTGCATCTGCCTGTTCATTGGCGCCATGGGCAAGTCGGCCCAGTTCCCGCTGCATGTCTGGCTGCCGGACTCCATGGAAGGCCCGACACCGATTTCCGCGCTGATCCACGCCGCCACCATGGTCACGGCCGGGATCTTCATGGTGGCCCGCATGTCGCCGCTGTTCGAACTGAGCGACACCGCGCTGAGCTTCATCATGGTGGTCGGTGCCATCACGGCCCTGTTCATGGGTTTCCTGGGCATCATCCAGAACGACATCAAACGCGTCGTGGCCTATTCCACACTGTCGCAACTGGGCTACATGACGGTGGCGCTGGGCGCCTCGGCCTACTCGGTCGCTGTCTTTCACCTGATGACCCACGCCTTCTTCAAGGCACTGCTGTTCCTGGCGGCCGGTTCCGTCATCATGGGGGTGCACCACAACCAGGACATTCGCTGGATGGGCGGGCTGCGCAAGTACATGCCCATCACCTGGATCACCGCACTGCTCGGTTCCCTGGCGCTGATCGGCACCCCGCTGTTTGCCGGTTTCTATTCGAAGGACAGCATCATCGAAGCGGTGCATTTCAGCAACCTGCCGGGCGCCGGCTTTGCATACTTCGCGGTGCTCGCCGGTGTGTTCGTGACAGCCTTTTACTCCTTCCGCATGTATTTCCTGGTGTTCCACGGCAAGGAACGTTTTGACCAGAACCCCGATGCCCACCACGACGACCACCATGGCCATGATGCGCACCATGGCGCCCATGTGCCGCACGAGTCGCCCTGGGTGGTGACCGCGCCGCTGGTCCTGCTGGCCATTCCCTCGGTGGTGATCGGCTTCATGAGTATTGACGCCATGCTGTTCGGCGACTTCCTGAAAGACGCCATCGTCGTCAACGCGGCCAAACATCCGGCCATGGCCGAACTGGCAAAAATGTTCCACGGTCCGGCGCAGATGGCGCTGCACGGCCTCATGACCGCGCCGTTCTGGCTGGCACTTGCCGGCGTGGCTTCGGCCTATTACATGTACATGGTCAACCCGGCCCTGCCGGCGGCCATCAAGCGCCGCGTCGAACCCCTCTACACGCTGCTCGAGAACAAGTACTACATGGACTGGTTCAATGAGAACGTTCTCGCACGCGGTGCGCGCGGCCTGGGCATGGGGCTGTGGAAGGGCGGCGACGAGAAGCTGATCGACGGCGCGCTGGTCAACGGCTCCTGGAAGCTGGTCGGCTGGGTGTCCGGTGTGGTGCGCAAGGTGCAGACCGGCTACATCTACCACTACGCGCTGGCCATGATCGTCGGCATTTTCATCCTGGTCAGCTATTTCTCGACCTGGCCGATGATCAAAGAACTGCTCAGCAAATAAGCGACAAGAGGAATAATAAAAATGGGATTGTTGAGCCTTGCCATCTGGACGCCGATCTTTTTCGGCGTCATCCTGCTGGCCCTCGGACGCGACGACCAGGCGCGCAGCGTGCGCTGGATCGCACTGATCGGCGCCATCGTCAGTTTCCTTGTGACCCTGCCTCTTTACGGCGGTTTTGAAATCGGCACGTCGGCCATGCAGTTTGTCGAGAAGGCCTCGTGGATCGCGCGTTTCAACGTCAATTACCACCTCGGCGTGGACGGCATCTCCCTGTGGTTTGTGCTGCTGACGGCCTTCATCAACGTGGTCGTCATCATCGCGAGCTGGGAGTCGATCACCAGCCGCGTCAACCAGTACATGGCCGCCTTCCTGATCCTCAGCGGCCTGATGATAGGTGTGTTCGCGGCGCTCGACGGCATGCTGTTTTATGTGTTCTTCGAAGCCACGCTGATCCCGATGTACCTGATCATCGGCGTCTGGGGCGGGCCGAGAAAAATTTACGCGGCCTTCAAGTTCTTCCTGTACACGCTGCTCGGCTCGCTGCTGATGCTGATCGCGCTGATTTTCCTGTACGTCAAGTCGGGCGGCAGTTTTGACCTCGCCGTCTGGTACAAGCTGCCCCTGGGCGCTACTGCCCAGACCTTGCTGTTCTTCGCCTTCCTGGCGGCGTTCGCCGTGAAGGTGCCGATGTGGCCGGTCCACACCTGGCTGCCCGACGTGCACGTCGAGGCGCCCACCGGCGGCTCGGCGGTGCTGGCCGCCATCATGCTCAAGCTCGGCGCCTATGGCTTCCTGCGGTTTTCGCTGCCGATTGCGCCCGACGCCGCGCGCGAATGGGCCGGGCTCATGATTGCCCTGTCGCTGATCGCCGTGATCTACGTCGGCCTGGTCGCCATGGTCCAGCGCGACATGAAAAAACTGGTGGCGTATTCGTCGGTGGCGCACATGGGTTTTGTCACCCTGGGCTTTTTCATCTTCAACGACATCGGTGTGTCCGGCGGCATTGTGCAGATGATTGCGCACGGCTTTGTTTCCGCCGCCATGTTCCTGTGTATTGGCGTGTTGTATGACCGGGTGCATTCGCGCGAAATCGCCAGTTACGGCGGTGTGGTCAACACCATGCCCAAGTTCACGGCCTTTGCGCTGCTGTTTGCCATGGCCAATTGCGGCTTGCCGGCCACCGCCGGATTTGTCGGCGAGTGGATGGTCATTCTGGGCGCGGTCAAGTTCAACTTCTGGATTGGCGCGGCCGCCGCGTCGGCGCTGATTTTCGGCGCGGCCTACACGCTGTGGATGTTCAAGCGCGTCTACCTTGGACCGGTCGCCAACGACGATGTCAAGGGTCTGGCCGACATCAACAGCCGTGAATTCCTGATGTTGGCCCTGCTGGCCATTGCCGTGTTGTTCATGGGTATCTATCCCAAGCCCTTCACCGATGTGATGGACAGCTCGGTCATCGACCTGCTCAAACACGTCGCGGCTTCCAAACTGCAATAAGCAACCATTTCAAAGAATCCAGATGATTGACAAACTCAGTTGGCTATCGGTCTACCCGGAAATCGTGCTCCTGGTCATGGCCTGCGTGATCGCGCTGGTCGACCTCGGCGTGAAAAGCCCGCAGCGCACCCTGACCTATGTGCTGACCCTGCTGACGCTGGCTGCCGTGGCGGCACTGGAGGCCGTGTACGCCGTCAAGGGCAACACGTTCTACGGCTTCGGCAACATGGTCGTGAGCGATCCCATGGGCAACTGGCTCAAGTGTTTCGCCTCGATCGCGATGATGGTCACCCTGGTGTACGGCCGTGGTTATGCGGCAGACCGCGACATGCTGCGCGGCGGCGAGCTGTTCACGCTGGGCATGTTTGCGCTGCTCGGCATCTTCGTGATGATCTCCGGCAACAACTTCCTGGTGCTCTACATGGGCCTGGAACTGATGACGCTGTCCAGTTACGCCCTGGTGGCGCTGCGCCGCGACAACGCAACGGCCACTGAAGCGGCGATGAAGTACTTTGTACTCAGCGCCATGGCCTCGGGCTTCCTGCTTTACGGCCTGTCCATGATGTACGGCGCCACCGGTTCGCTGGACGTCAACGAGGTGTACCGGGCCATTGCCAGCCGCCAGGTGAACCACCAGGTGCTGGTGTTCGGCCTGGTGTTCATCGTGGCCGGCCTGGCCTTCAAGCTGGGCGCCGTGCCGTTTCACATGTGGCTGCCCGACGTGTACCAGGGCGCGCCCACGGCGATCACGCTGCTGATCGGTGCGGCGCCGCAGTTTGCCGCCTTTGCCATCTGCATCCGCCTGCTGGTGCAGGGCCTGCTGCCGCTGGCCATCGACTGGCAGCAGATGCTGGCGCTGATGGCCATCGGTTCGCTGCTGGTGGGCAATCTGGCGGCGGTGGCGCAGACCAACCTCAAGCGCATGCTGGCGTTCTCGACCATCTCGCAAATGGGCTTCCTGCTGCTGGCGCTGCTGGCCGCGGTGGTTCCCGGCAGGCCGCTCAACGCCGAGTACGCCTACGGCGCGGCCATGTTCTACGCCATCACCTATGTGCTGACCACACTCGCGGTGTTCGGCATCATCCTGCTGCTGGCGCGTGCTGGCCACGAGTCCGAGGAAATCACCGACCTGGCCGGCCTGAACCAGCGCAGCCCGCTGTTTGCCGGCGTCATGGCCATCAGCATGTTCTCGCTGGCCGGCGTGCCGCCTGTGGTTGGTTTCTACGCCAAGCTCGGCGTGTTGCAGGCCCTGGTGTCCTCGCAGCAGACCAGCTACATCGTGCTGGCGGTTTTCGCGGTGCTGATGTCGCTGGTCGGCGCCTTCTATTACCTGCGTATCGTCAAGGTGATGTATTTTGATGCCCCCAACGTCGGCATGCCTACGGCCATCGTGGCCCCGGCCGATGCCCGCGTGGTGCTGTCCATCAACGGTGCGCTGGTGCTGTTGCTGGGTGTCATGCCCGGCGGCCTGATGACGCTGTGCCAGCAGGCGATTGCCAGCGTTGTGAAGTCCCTCGGCACATGAACCAGACTGTCTCGGTCTGGCTGGTGGTGGCGCTGGCCCTGCTGGCGGCCAACCTGCCGTTCATCAGCAACCGCTTGCTGCTGGTGTACCGGCTGAAGAACCCGAAGAACCTGGCGGTGCGTCTTGCCGAAATGGTGTTCTGGTACGTCGTGGTGGGCGGTATCGCCTTGCTGCTGGAGCAGCGCGCCGGCCAGATCGCGCCGCAGGGCTGGGAGTTCTATGCGATCACGGCCACGCTGTTCATCACCTTCGCCTTTCCGGGCTTTGTGTTTCGCTACCTGTTCAAACACCGTTGAGCGCGGCGACTGCCCGATCCTCCGCCATGCCTGAGCATCCCGCAGAGCCCCCTGGTCCGGCCGACAGCCATCTGATCGAGCACAAGGTCGACAGCCAGGAGCTGTTGCATGGCCATTTTCTCCACGCATTCCGCGACACGGTCCGTCTGCCGGACGGGCGCGAAGCCTCGCGCGAATATGTGCGTCATCCGGGCGCGGTCATGATCATTGCCCAGCTCGGCGACGGCCGCCTGGTGCTGGAGCGGCAATACCGCTACCCGGTGCAGGCCGTGATGCTGGAGTTTCCCGCCGGCAAGCTCGATGCCGGCGAGCAACCGCTGGCCTGTGCGCAGCGCGAGTTGATCGAGGAAACCGGTTACAGCGCGGCGTCCTGGGCCCGCGCTGGTGTCATGCACCCGGTGATTTCCTACTCGACCGAGTTCATCGACATCTGGTTCGCCAGGGACCTGACTCTTGGGGAGCGCAGGCTCGACGCGGGCGAGTTTCTCGACGTGTTCACGGCCACCCCGGCCGAACTGCTGCATTGGTGCCGCGACGGCCGTGTCACCGATGGCAAGACGCTGACGGGCGCGCTGTGGCTGCAAAACGTCCTGTCGGGCGCATGGTCGCTGGACTGGCAGACCGGCGCTTCCCACGCCGGGGCCTGATAATCAGCCCATGAAAGTCCTCAATCTCCAGTGTTCGCACCAGCACGCCTTTGAAGGCTGGTTTGCGTCGGAAGATGACTTTCAGGGCCAGCTTGCCCGCGGTTTGGTGACCTGCCCGCTGTGCGCCGACCCGGCCGTGCGGAAAATGCCCAGCGCCCCCCGGCTCAATCTGGGCGCCACCGGCGCGGAGCCGGCAGCGGCTTCATCTTCGCGTGAACTGTCCGTGCCAGCGGCCGCGCCGGCCAGCAGCCCGGTGCATGAGGTGATGGCTGCCGCCGGCAGCCCGGCCGTGCAGGCCGAGTTCCTGAAGGCCTTGCGCCACGTGATGGCCAACACCGAGGACGTGGGCGAACGGTTCGCCGATGAGGCGCGTGCCATGCATTACGGCGACGCCGAGCAGCGCAGCATCCGCGGCCAGGCCAGCCGCGCTGAAGCGGTCGAGCTGCTGGAAGAGGGCATCGATGTGATGCCGCTGCCTCTACCGGCCTTGGCCAAGGAAACGCTTCAGTAAGCAGCCACGAGCTCCCGGTCGCAGTCAAGCAGGGGCCGCGGGACTGGCTTTGCCAGACCGCAGGCGCAGCGGCCCCCTCGGGGGGCAGGGAGCTACACGCAGTGAGCGACCGTGGGGGTCACATGCTTCAGGGGTACAAACCCCGCAACTCGCGCGTGTGCAGAATGCGTTTGCAGGCCACGATGAAGGTCGCGGTGCGCAGGCTGACCTTGTGGTCCTGGGACATCTGCCAGATGCCGGCAAAGGCCTCCTTCATGATGCGCACCAGGCGGGCGTTGATTTCGGCCTCGTCCCAGAAGAAGCTGGAAAAATCCTGCACCCATTCAAAGTAGCTGACGGTCACGCCGCCGGCGTTGGCAATCACGTCGGGCAGCACCAGCACATTGCGTTCCTGCAGGATGTCGTCGGCTTCGGGGGTGGTCGGCCCGTTGGCACCTTCAATGATCATGCGCGCCTTGATTCGACCGGCGTTGTCCTTGGTGATCTGCTGCTCCAATGCGGCAGGGATCAGGATTTCACAGTCGACATCCCAGAACTTGTCATCGGCGATGACTTCGGCCTGCCCAAAGCCGGCCACGCTGCCGGTCTCCGCCACGTGTCTGAGCAGCGAGGGCACATCGAGTCCGGCTTCGCGGTAAATCGTGCCGCCATGGTCCTGCACCGCCACAATGCGTGCGCCGGCTTCGGCAAACAGCTTGCCGGCCACGCCGCCCACATTGCCAAAACCCTGCACCGCCACGCGGGCGGTCGCGATGTCCAGGTCGATGTGTCTGGCTGCTTCGGCGCCAACGGTGAACACGCCGCGGCCGGTGGCTTCGCGCCGGCCCAGCGAGCCGCCCAGGTCCACCGGCTTGCCGGTGACCACGCCGGTCGAGGTCGAGCCGGTGTTCATCGAGTAAGTGTCCATCATCCACGCCATGATCTGCTCATTGGTGTTGACGTCGGGCGCGGGGATGTCCTTGTTCGGGCCGATGATGATGCCGATCTCGCTGGTGTAGCGGCGCGTCATGCGCTCGAGCTCGCCGCGCGAGAGTTTCTTCGGGTCCACGCGGATGCCGCCCTTGGCGCCGCCGTAGGGCACGTTCACGGCGGCGTTCTTGATCGACATCCAGGCCGACAGCGCCATCACTTCCGACAAGGTCACATCCTGGTGAAAACGCACGCCGCCCTTGCCCGGACCGCGCGAGACGTTGTGCTGCACGCGGTAACCTTCAAAGTGCGCTACCGTGCCGTCGTCCATGTGGATGGGCACGTCGACAATCAGGATGCGCTTGGGCCGCTTGAGTGTTTCGGCCCAGCGCGCCAGGCTACCCAGGTGCGGAATCACGCGGTCGACCTGCTGCAGGTAATTGCCCCAGGGGCCGAGCTTGTCGGCCTGCAGGTAGGAGGGCAGGGGATGCAAAAGCGCAGGGGCGCCGGGGGTGGTGGCGGGGCTGGAAGCTTGCGACATCAAAAACTCCTGGTGGAAGATCAATGCGCAGAGCTTAGGCTCGCCGTGGCCAACTGTCCAAGGCCGGGTTTATGGGTTGTTATGCATGAAACGCATAACCATGGTTTGAGATTGAAAAGCCAGGCTCCCGCAGCGTGGTCCGTCAGCGCCATGCCCCGGGGAAGCGCATGGCCTCAGGCATTGAACTGCAGCGCGGCCAGCCGCGCATAAATGCCGCCGCGGCTCACCAGTTCGGCGTGGGTGCCTTGCTCCACCAGGCGGCCGTGGTCCAGCACCAGGATGCGGTCGGCCTTCTGCACGGTGGCCAGACGGTGCGCCACCACCAGCGTGGTGCGGCCCTGCATGGCCGACTCCAGCGCCGCCTGCACCATGCGTTCGCTTTCGGCATCAAGGGCACTGGTGGCTTCGTCCAGCAGCAGCAGCGGCGGGTTTTTGAGCATGGCGCGTGCAATCGCAACACGCTGGCGCTGCCCGCCCGACAGGCGCACGCCGCGTTCGCCCAGAAAGGTGTCATACGCTTGCGGCAGCGCCATGATGAACTCATGCGCAAAGGCCGCCTGCGCCGCCGCCCGGACTTCGTCGTCACTCGCACCGGGCTTGCCGTAGCGGATGTTTTCCAGTGCACTGGTCGAGAAAATCACCGCGTCCTGCGGCACGATGCCGATGCGCTGGCGCAGGTCGTGCAGCGCCATGTCGGCGGTACGCACGCCGTCAAGCTCGATGCGTCCCGAGGCCGGGTCGTAAAAACGCAGCAGCAGCTGGAACACCGTGCTTTTGCCGGCGCCGCTGGGCCCCACGATGGCCACGGTTTCGCCGGGCGCCACGCTCAGGGAGAAGTCGCTCAACGCGGCCTGCGCCGGACGCGACGGGTAGTGGAAGGTCACCGCTTCGAATTTGATAGCGCTTCCCGCCCGTACCACGGGGGGCGGAACCGGATTTGATGGTGAAGTTACGGGGGAGCGGGTTTCCAGCAGCTCCATCAGCCGCTCGGTGGCGCCGGCGGCGCGCAGCAGGTCGCCGTACACCTCGCCCAGCACCGCAGTGGCGCTGGCCAGGATGATCACGTACACCACCGTCTGGCCCAGATGGCCCGCTGTGATGTCGCCGCGCATCACCGCCTGCGTGCCTTGGTACAGGCCCCACAGCAGCGCCGCCGAGGTGGCGATGATGATGAAGGCCACCAGCACCGAGCGCGCCCGGGTCCGGCGGATCGCCGTGTTGAAGGCATTGGTGGTCGATTCGTCGAAACGTGCGGCCTCGCGCGCTTCGGCGGTGTAACTTTGCACCACGGGAATGGCATTGAGCACCTCGGCCGCAATCGCGCTGGAGTCGGCCACGCGGTCCTGGCTGGCGCGCGAGAGCTTGCGCACGCGCCGGCCAAACCACGCCGAGGGCACGACAATCAGCACCAGCCCGCCCAGCACCTGCACCATCAGGTAGGGGTTGGTCACCACCAGCATGCCCAGCGCGCCAACGCCCATCACGGCATTGCGCAGGCCCATGCTGAGCGATGAGCCCACCACCGTCTGCACCAGTGTGGTGTCGCCGGTCAGGCGCGAGAGCACCTCGCCGGTCTGCGTGGTTTCAAAAAATTCGGGGCTTTGCCGCACCACGTGCGAGTAGACCGCGTTGCGCAGGTCGGCTGTCACGCGCTCGCCGAGCCAGCTGACCATGTAAAAGCGTCCGGCTGAAAACAGGCCCAGCGCCGCCGCCACCGCAAACAGCTCGAAAAAGTGGGTGCGCAGCGCCATCAGCTGCGCGCCCTTGTCGCCCGCGCCCAGGCCGCCGTCGATCAGGCCGCGCAGCGCCAGCGGAAACACCAGCGTGGCCACCGCCGCCATCACCAGAAAGAAGATGGCCACGCCGATGCGGCCGCGGTAAGGGCGCAGAAAGGGCACGAGGCCGGAGAGAGAGCGCGGCGAGCCCTTGGGCGCGTCGGAGCGAGAGGAAGTAGCCATGACGGGAGTTTAGTCGGCACGGCCGGGCGGGCTCGGGCGAGAGGGCCCGAAGGCCTTTCGTGGCTTGTCGTAGATCAAGCGCGCTGCCGGGGTGTGGCCCACAATGGACACTGCAGTTTCACCGGGCGCAGCGTCAGGGTTGCCAGGCTGCAGGAGCGGCAGCACCAGGCCGCGCAACACATAAAGGATCAACACATGCTGAAAAACAAGGTAGCCCTGGTCACTGGCGCGTCGTCAGGCATTGGCCGCGCCATTGCGCTGGTCTGGGCGCGCGAGGGCGCCCGGGTGGTGGTGTCGGACGTCAACGAACAGGCCGGCGAGGAAACCGCATCGCTGGTGCGGGCGCTGGGCGGCGACGCCATGTTTGTGGCGGCCGACGTTGGCAAACCGCAGGACGGCGAGGCCCTGGTGGCGCGCACCATGGCATTGCACGGCCGGCTCGATATCGCCTGCAACAACGCCGGCATAGGCGGCCCGCAAGCCCCCACGGCCGACTACCCGCTCGACGGCTGGGCCCAGGTCATCAACATCAACCTGTCGGGCGTGTTTTACGGCATGAAATACCAGATTGCCGCCATGCTCAAAAACGGCGGCGGCTCCATCATCAACGTCGCCTCCATCCTCGGCAACGTCGGTTTTGCCGGCGCCCCGGCGTATACCGCCGCCAAACACGGCGTGGTGGGGCTGACGAAAGTGGCCGCGCTTGAATACAGCGCACAGGGCGTGCGTGTCAACGCCGTCGGGCCGGGCTTCATTCACACGCCGATGATCAGTGCGCTGGAAGAAGACGCGGCCATCAACGCGATGCTGGTCGGTGCCCACCCGATAGGCCGCCTGGGCCGCCCCGAAGAAGTGGCCGAACTGGTGGCCTGGCTGTCCTCGGACAAGGCTTCTTTTGTGACCGGGGCCTATTACCCGGTAGACGGCGGCTACCTGGCGCGTTGAGCGGCCAGCCTGTGATCCGTACCGGAAACCTTCCGGTGAATTACCTGTAGATCGATGGGCCCGCAGCCACGGATTCCGTGCCTGCATTCATGAGTTTTCCGTCATCCCCGGAGGGAAGTGATTCAGCCTTCACAAGGCGCGTGGCTTGCCAACCGTTATTCCTGGTGTGCTTGATGAAAAATGACACCATGCGCTCCCGGCTGTCTTCTGCGGCGACTTTGTTGAGACCGACGAGATAGCCCAAATAACGCTGGGGCAAGATATCGAGATCAAACGAGTGAGCCGCCTCGGGGTAAATTTTGATGTCCAACTCCGCCCCGGCCGAACGAACACCCTGGCATTCCTGGGTCGGTGTCCAGCTGTCCTGCCCGCCGCCAAATACCAGCAGGGGTGACGCCAGATTCACCTTGCGATTGCCGAACGAGCCACACCATGGGTAATAGGCCACCACAGCGCGATAACCACCTTCCCCGGCGGTTTTTCCATGTGGCGCATCACCCTTGGCGACATTGATGGCGACACTCCCGCCATTGCTCTGTCCCATCAGAAAGATGCTGCTGGTATTCACAAACGTCCGGGTTTTCAGGTAGTTCAATGCGTCGTAGGCATCGTAGGTACGGTAGTCGAGCGCATCGATCTGCTGGGGCACACTTTCGCAAACCTTGCCGCCACCGTTGTTCCGGGGACCAAAGCTGTCGAGGGCAAGAACGACAAATCCCTTGCCAACCAGATAATCCGCATAGCCATTCATGGTGTAGCGGACCGCCGGTTGCCAGCCGCCGCAGCCATGCATGAGAACCACGGCCGGGAAGGGCCCCTCCCCGGGGGGCTTCGATATGTCGGCCCGCAGAGTCACGTGCGCTGAGGTATAGGCGCGACTGGCTTCAAAATGCACTTTGTCGCCGGCATGAGCGACGGGCACAAACATCGATGGCAAACACCACAAAGCAGCGTAAGCCGACCGTCTGCGGTCGGTCTGCCTCTCGATGAAGGGCTTCCCCGAGGCAGATGCAAGGCTCCCGGATTTCCTTCGTTGACTTTTCCGTCTTTCGAAAACAGGCGCCACCTGGACGCCCGCTATGGACCATCCGGTTTTGTATAAAGGCTGAGTCATTGTCCCAATTCCCCCGAGGTCATGTGCTGGCTGAATGCTTGTCGGGCGATGTCCTTGCCATCCCGCCAATGCCCCGGCTCTCTCCCTTCCACTACCCAAGTGCAAGCTGCGGCTGATTTTACCGAATGCAAGCCCTGTCCGGGGCAGCTTGCCTGCACCAGATGGCCCGGTGGCGCAGGCCGGCACCCATTTCAGCAGCCAGCTTCCACAGGCGGACCTGCATGACCTACATCAACACGCTCCACGCTTCCAATGTTTAACATTCGTTCTACATTTTGTTACTTGTAATGGCAGTTCGTAGTATCTGCAACTGCACCTCGGCATCTACGGATACCACGAATGAAATAAAGGGGGCGGGACACAACATGGCTGAGAAAAAGAAAGAAGCGGCCAGGACGGGCGCATCGCAACGGTCTGACACTTTGCGTTTTTACGGTGGTTCATTCGTTCTGAATACAGCCTCCGGCATGTTTTATCGACTGAGCCCGGCAGCAGAGTACCTGCTTCGTGCGCTTGAAGCCGGGGCGAAAACAGGTCAATTTGCAGATCTGATCACAACCCGTTATGGGGTCGATCATGCAACTGCGGTTCGCGATGCCGAGCTCTTGTTGAACCAGTTCACAGCGCTGGGGCTTCCCGACAATTTCCGGACGAAGCGCGCCCCATGAAAAGACAGAAAAAAGCCGTTGCGGTCACCGGCCTGCACCGCGGCGAAAACCCCCAGCCTGGTCCGGCAGTCATCGCCAGCTTGCGCCGACGCTTCCCGGACCTGCGCATCATTGGTTTGTCCTATGACCCCATGGAGAGCAGCCTGTATGGGCAAGGGGCGGATCATCCGGATGCGGCCTACCTGATTCCATTTCCGGGTGCCGGAGCGACGGCGCTTCTGGAGCGCCTGGACATGATCCGCGAGAAAGAGGATCTTGGATTTGTCATCCCCTGTCTCGATTCAGAGCTGGAAAATTACATGGCCATTCATCCCCAGCTGCTGGAACGGGGAATTGACTGCATTCTTCCCGCGCCGGATTCGTTCAAGGCGCGGGGAAAAGCGGATCTGTACGACTTTTGCCGGCGCATCGGTGTGCCTGTGCCCATGACGAAACTGGCGAATAACCCAGCTGCCGTTGAAAGATGCGCGCAGGAGATCGGCTATCCGGTCTACGTCAAGGGCAGGCTCTATAACGCGAATCTCGCCAGGTCGCGGGCGGACCTGGCGCAGGCCTACGACGAAATTATCAAGGTTTGGGGCTGGCCACTGATGGTTCAGGAGGTGCTCTCCGGCGAGGAGTATGACGTTACCGGCGTTGGTGACGGCAAGGGGCGCATTGTCAAAAGCTGCACCATCAGGAAGTTGCTCCGAACATCGCACGGCAAGGGATTTGCCGGGATTGTGGTGGAGGATCCCGCGATTGATCATCTTTCGCAACGCATCATCCATGAGCTGCGCTGGGATGGCCCGTTCGAGCTGGAGTTTCTCAAAGTCCCTGGCAAGCCCCACGCACTGATGGAAATTAATCCGCGTTTCCCGGCATGGATTGATTTCCCGTCTCAAATAGGTTGCAACCTTCCGGCATTGCTTCTTGACCGACTCCTTGACCAGGAACCGCAGCCGCTGAGAACCTGCGCCGCCGGCCAGATGTTTGTTCGCCACTGCGTGGATCTCGTCGGCGAATTTTCCAACTTTGCCGACATGGCCAGTAGCGGCGAGCGCATTTTCAAACCCCGTTCAGTCCCCATAGAGAGCACGCCATGAACCGCGAGTACTTACCGCCAAGCATTGGTCCCGAACTCGGGCGCCAGGCCCTTGATGCTGCTGCCGACCGCAACCTATACGCACGCGGTACGCGCGCACCAACCTTGTTCGAGATAGACGGCATTCCTGTGGCGTCACTCGTCGAACAATTTGGATCGCCACTGTTCGTCTTCTCCGAGCATGGTTTGCGCGAGAAAGCGCGGCGCATGCGCGAGGCCTTCAGAAGCCGCTATGAGGACACAGACTTTGCATGGTCGTACAAGACGAATTACCTCAACGCGGTTTGCCAGGTATTTCATCAGGAAGGCTGGACGGCTGAAGTTGTTTCAGACTTCGAATATGAGAAGGCCCGCAAACTGGGCATCCCGGGCAAGGATATTATTTTCAATGGCCCTTACAAGGCCCGGAGCATTCTTGAGCTTGCAATCAGCGAAGGTGCACTGATCCAGATCGACAACTGGGATGAACTGGGACTCATCGAAGAACTCACCCGGCATCTCAGGAAGCCGCTCGACATCGGCATACGCGTCTGGCTTGATGCGGGCATCAGGCCGGTCTGGTCGAAATTTGGCTTTGCCATCGAAAACGGCGAGGCCGGACGTGCTGCAGAGAGGATCCTGAAAAACCCCCATCTGAGGCTCCATACACTTCATACGCATATCGGCACCTACATTCTGGATCCCAACGCATACGGTGTTGCGGCCACGAAACTGGTCGCTTTGCGCGAGCAGATTTTTGTCGAGCACCAACACCTGGTCCCCTGTCTCAATCTGGGCGGTGGCTTTCCATCCCAAAGTCTGCTGCATGGCATGGAAGGTCCGGCCGAGCGGGTGATTGCCCCCATTGAAGCGTACGCCGATGCGATCACCGAGGTCCTGAATCGTTTGCCGGCGAAAAAGCGGCCCCAACTGCGCTTAGAGAGCGGGCGTCATCTTGTCGACAATGCCGGTTACCTGTTGACCTCGGTGGTCGCCATCAAGGGCGTTCGGGACCCGTCGGCCATCAGCTCGGACCTGACTGGACGCGATTACAAGGAGCAGACGCTCCTGGGCGAAGACGCGCGGGCAAGTTATGTTCTTGATGCGGGGGTCAACCTTCTCTACACGGCTGCCTGGTACCAGATTGACGCACTGCCGTCCCGATCAATCAACGCGCCACTTTCCACGGCACGGCTTTATGGCCCGCTTTGCATGGCGATCGACGTCGTTCGCTACCGCATCGATCTTCCCCCTCTCAACGTTGGCGAGGTGATCACGCTGTATCCGGTCGGTGCCTATAACCTGGCCCAATCCATGCAGTTCATTGCCTATAGACCTGCCGTGGTCATGATTGGCGCGAACGGGAAGCCGGAGATCATTCGTACGCGCGAGGTACTCGATGATGTCCAGCGACCGGAGCGGCTGCCAGCCCATCTGGACAAGAAGCCCTGATGCTCACAGACGCCCGCTCCACACATGAGCCTGGACCAGCGGCGGCCGGGGCAGGACCGCGCCGTACGCCAGGCCCCGTGCGCAGAAAATTGGGCGGGTGGCTTTCTTCTGCAGGGCTTGCGCTGGGAGGTGTGTTGTTCATTCCGCATCCCCTGATTGGCGTTTTTATGTGGCTGGCCCTTGCGCTCAACCCTCCCTACGTCGTTTTCGCCCTTTTGGGTCTGGTCATTGGTGCTTCGATCAAGCGCCTGCTCCGCATCAGTGATGGACCGATCCTGGGCGGCGGGCTGAAGGCCAATGCCTTGCTGGCCGCTGTCGTGACGGGGTGGATGACCAGCGGGCTGGGGCTGGCCTGGACCCCCCGGCTGGCGATGGCGGGCGCTGCAGCCATCGCGGCAACCCTCATGACGGCCACATTGATGCGCGCTTTCTCCAAAAGCGTTTTCCCGCCGCTGCTCTGGGGGTATTGCCTCGTGGCGGTCATGCTCTTCAGTGTCTGCCCGCAGTGCACGGTGATTTCGGCGAACGCCATGCAACCCTGGCCTGCGCCGGTTGACGCCCTGAGCTGGGTGGAGAGCTTTCTGCGGTCAATGGGATCGCTGATGTACCTGCCTGACGCCAGGGTCGGTCTGCTGGTTTGCGTGGCCGTATTGTGCTGGTCCCGGACGATGTTCCTCAACGGCATCGTTGGCTGGATAAGTGGCGTATGCGTGGCGCTCGCTTTCCAGGAGATGCATCTGGTTTATTACTGGCTGCCGGTGTCGTACAACTATTTCATCGCGGGCATGGCGCTGGGCGCAGTGATCTTCCTGCCGGGCAGGTTGACCCTGCTGGTGGCGGCCGTTGGCGGGTGCGCCGCTTCATTCTTTGCGCTGGTGCTGCAGTACACGACAAACTGGTCGGCGATTGCCTACCTGCCGATTTCCTCGGGTGTGGCGATCTGGGTCGGTATCGGTGCATTCACCCGGGATCGGTCCATCGGACTGAGAAATCTCATGTCGGAAATCACGCCCGAGGAAAAGTGGTGGCGGGTGGCGTATTGGTACAAGCGGTTCGGGCCGTATTTCCCCCTCTTTGCCGTACCGGTGGAGGGTGACCTGAAAATTTCGCAGGGATTCGATGGCAAGCTCAGCCACGTGGGTGTGTTTTGCCATGCGCTGGATTTCCAGCGCCCCGTGGTCTCCGGGTCCATCTGGGGCGCCCGTGTCATCTCGCCCGTGTCAGGCACCGTCGAGCGCATCAAAAACTCGGTCCCGGACAACGTGCTGGGCGTGTGCAATTACGCCGAGAGATGGGGCAACCACGTTGTCATCCGTCTTGACCTCGGTGGCTGGGCTCTGCTGGCCCATTTGCAGCAAGGAACGGTTTCAGTCGCACCGGGCTCTCGCGTGGAGACCGGAAGTTATATCGGACTGGTCGGCAACTCCGGGCGCTCGCCGGTTCCGCATCTGCACCTGCAACACCAGGACTCGCCTGAGCCCGGTTCGCCAACAACGCCATTCCGACTGGCCAATTTCCTGTCCGGTAACCAAGCCGAAAGCGCTTCGTGGTCATGGAACGCCGCGGCTGTCCCGGGGGAGGGCGATGTCGTGATGGCGGCGCCATCCAACAGGGTGGTCTATCAGGCACTGGCGGGCATCGTTCCGGGATCGGCGGTTTGGGTTGTGGAAGCCCGCGGGCACATTCCACGGGAATTTCGACAGCATCCTTCGGCCGGGACCTTGCGGGTTGACACTCATCTGGACGAACTGGGGCAGCATGTTTTCAGGGCGGGAGAAAGCGGCAGTCTGGTCTCCAGGCTCGATCCCGACGCCTGGCGCGTCGTCGAGCTCAGGCAGGTGAGGTCGCCCTTTCTCAAGTTGCTCGCGCTTGCTGTGCCATCCATTCCGTATGCGGCCAGGACTGGCATGGCCTGGAGTGATTTTCCGCCCACGATGCCGCCTGGCGGGCTGTTCGGCCCGCTGGCGCTGGCGCTGGCCCCCTACTTCAAACGTCAGTTCCTGAAAGTGTCCTGTGAATGCATGCCGACGCCTGCGGAAGCCGGCCATTCATTCCAGATCGACAGCCATGTGCAGACGCGCTCGTCGTCCTTGCCGCTCACGGTGTCCTGTGACTTTGCCATGCTGCGTGGCCCCGTCAGGGTGCAGGCCGATTTCCAGAGCGGGACTCTGGTTTACACCTTGCTGTCATACGAGCCGGGCGACCGGGGTGAAGGAGTGATGCCATGACCCAACCCTGACCTGACCCGCGGTCTTTGTGCTGACTGCGTTTGCTGGCCGCCTGATTTTTGCGTTTGCCGTTTTATTAAGGAGTATGAAAATGCTGAAATTTGAAAAAAATCGTCTGTTGCCTCTGGCCGCACTGGCTTTGCCCCTGCTGCTGGCTGGATGCGCAGGAAACGTCCTGCGGGTTGCGCCCCACGCTGAACTCAAGGTTGTCGATCCCGTCTGGACGACGGCGTACATCACGCGCAATCATGGGTACCTCGTTTATGACACCTTGTTTGCGATGAATGAAAACTTCGAGCCGAAACCGCAGATGGTCGACACGTGGACGATGTCTGCGGACAAGAAGATCTGGACGTTCAGGCTGCGTGACGGTCTGAAATGGCATGACGGAAAAGACGTCACGGCTGCCGACTGTGTTGCATCGCTTCAGCGTTGGAGCAAGCGCGACGGCGTGGGCCAGCAGCTGTTCAGTGATGTCGAGAGCCTGTCGGCCCTGGATGCCAGAACGATCAGCCTGAAATTGCGTGTTCCCAATGGGAACGTGCCGGAGACGCTGGCCAAAATGTCGTCCAACGTGCCGTTCATGATGCCCAAGCGGGTTGCCGAGGCCGATCCTTTCCAGCCCATCCAGGACACCACCGGTTCGGGTCCGTTCATCTTCAAGAAGGAAGACTGGGTGCCGGGCAAAAAGGTGGTCTACATCAAGAACCGCAGTTATGTGGCGCGCGCCGAGCCGCTGTCGATGGCCGCTGGCGGCAAGGTACCCCAGGCAGACATGATTGAATGGCGTTATTACCCTGACCAGGCCTCGATGGCCCAGGCGCTGATCGACGGAACAGTCGACTATGTTGAATCTCCGTCGAACAAACTTGTTCCCACGCTCGAAGGCAAGAAGGATGTGGTTGTTGCATCCACCGATCCGCTCGGGAATATCGGAATGGCCCGGTTCAATACGCTGTTGCCACCGTTTGACAATGTGGCGGTGCGGCGTGCTGCGGCGATGGTGATGCAGCAGGAAGACTACATGAGCGCAGCACTTGGGGATCCGAAATACTGGCGCACCTGTTACTCGGTGTTTCCGTGCGGCACGGCCTATTCCAACAACGCCGCCAGCGACGTCATGAAATCAACCAATCTTGACGCCGCCAGGAAAGCGCTGCAGGCGGCGAAGTACGACGGTACGCCGGTCGTTATCCTGAATCCGGTGGACAGCCCCGTCATCTCGGCTTTTACCCAGGTGACCGCCGGGAAATTGCGCCTGATTGGCATGAAGGTTGACGTTCAGGACATGGACTGGGCAACGCTGACGCAGCGACGTGCCAATCGCGGCTCGGCCAAGGACGGTGGCTGGAGCATGTTCCACACCTGGTGGCTGGCCGGTGATGTCATGGACCCTGGCTTTATCGCCTTCTCGGGGGACCGTGAAAACGGCTGGTTTGGCTGGCCGCAGGACGCAGAACTCGAAAAATATCGCTTGGCCTTCAAACAGGCCGCCACACAGGATGAAAAGAAGGTGCTTGCTGCCAAAGTACAGCAGCGACTCATCGAGATCGGCGCCTTTGGCATTCTGGGGCAGTTCTTCGAGCCGGTTGCCTTTAGCAGCCACGTCACGGGCATCACATCGCCTATCCAGTTCTACTGGAACATGTCGGTCGAGCTTCCCTGGTGGAAGCGCATGCTGCGCCAGGTCGGCAAAAGCTGGATGTAAGCGCCAATGGAGGTCCATCGGCAAAGGGGTGCCGCTGGACCTCCGGGGCAGGCCTTGGCGGACCCGGCCGGTGCCGCGATGGCGCACCTGAACGTGTGGACTTAGAAGCTATTTATTTGATAGCTGCTTGCGCGTGTTGGTCAAAGGCTGAAGGCCTGAAAGGCTTGCAAACCCGGCGTGACGCCGGGTCTGCATATAAAGGCAGCTCACGCAAGGCCGCCACCCTTGATGGCCGGCTACGCCCGCGATAGCCGCCGTGCCGGCTGCGCCCCGGCACCCGGCAGGTTGGCGCTGACCAGCGCTGCGGCCAGTGTGACGAGCCACGAGTAATACACCCACACCAGGAATGCCAGCAAAGGCGCGAAGGCGCCGTAGATCGTGCGGTACGTGGGCACGTTGGCGAGGTAAATCGCGAAGCCGTGTTTGCCCACTTCAAACGCGATGCCGGCGAGCAGGCCGCCCGCGATGGCATCGCGCCACCGCACCATGGTGTGCGGCACGAAGCGAAACAGACAGGCGAAGCCGGCCACGCTCAGAACCACGGGTCCCAGGTTCAGGGCATGCGGCAGCCAGGCAGGCCGCGTGCCCGCCAGTCCGCTGGAGGCCGCCAGAAGCAAGGATGCGGCCCACAAGCTCGCACCAATGATCACCGGACCGGTGAGCAGCATGGCAACGTACAGGGCCAGCCGGCGCAGCACCGTGCGCGGTTTTTTCACCCGCCAGATCCGGTTGAGCGTGTTCTCCACGCTCAGGAGCAGGCCCAAGGCCGACACCAGCAGGACCGCAAAGCCCACCTGCGTGAGCCCGCTGGCGTTGCCCGCGAACTGCGCCAGGTGCTTGAGCACCGTCCTGGCGATGTCGGCCGGCAGCAGGCCGCGCAGCAGGTGCTCGCGAATCGCTTCCCCGGCCGCGCGCAGGGCCGGGGTCTGCGCGAACAGGGCAAAACTCACCGCCAGCAGCGGCACCATGGACACCACCATCGTGAACGTGAGGCCGCCCGCCGCCTGGGCAAGGCGTTCTTCCCGGCCGCGCCGGAGGATGCGGCTGATGAGGTTGCCCTGGTTTCGGCTTGCAGTGGTCATGGCAGCAATATAGCCAGGTCCTTCCCGTTTGGGCCCGGCGTGTGGGGAAATGTGGAAGCTGGCATGCTGAAACGCGGCATCCGCACGACAAAGTCCGGCGTTCGGCCCCTTTGCACGGCTGCCGGACAGGCGGAGTCCACCGGGACCAGAACAGGTCTGCGCATGTGCACTGCGTCGCCACATGCCACCGGGACCGGATCTGGGCTGAATCCGTTCCCGGCCCGGGGGCGACGTTCTCGTGGGGACCCAGAAAGCCTGTAGCCTGTCTTCCGCCGCCCCTGGAGCCCGTCATGTCGGGGTGACGGGCGGACGAAACGGCACAATTCCTTACGCTGATTGCGCCCAACGGCCCTGTTCTCCAGCGCGTCGATTGACCACAATGAGATCTCCCGCTTGAAAGGGAGTCTTCATGACCCATCCATCTTCCACCGCAGCCACCACCATCGACCGCATTTGCCTGGTTGAGCCACTCGTTGTGTTTGCCCGGCGCGATGAACTGAAATGCACCGAGCGTGAGCTGCGAGCGGCCGTGGACACCGTCGGCAGTAAGCCGGACCGGGTTCGCCTATTTCCAGCGATCTCTCCTGAAGAAAATTTACCGGGCCCTGCGACGCCTCGAACCGAAGGCGCGCCAGTGCGCGTCTGCTTGATACGGGCAGAAAAATGACACCCCTGGATCCTGAAGATTTCCGGAAAAAACTCCCGGGCATGAACCGGATCGACGCGGTGCTGGCAATCGTCGAGATGGCCCGCATAGGTGGGGCAGCCTCGCCGCAAGATGCGGTTTCCCATATTGCGACCATGATCGACCGCCTGGACAAGGCGAGCCTGTCCTACGAAGACGATGTCAGATTGTTGCTCGGTATCGGCGCGACGATCTGGGCGCTGGAGCACAGCTGCTGTGCTTCTTGCGGCCAGACGCGGTAGTCGCGTGGGTACACGCAGCCCCCAAACGGTGTCCCATGGTGATCTGGGCGCGGCCCGGTTTTTCAGAAAATCCAGCCACCTCAAACCTGCACGGCGGGCAGCGCGTTCCTGATGCAATCCTGATGCGGCAGGTGGTACGCTGGCTGTAGCATGAATACCTCGGGAACATCGCAAAACAGCAGCCCTTCGGCCCGCAGCTGGCTTGTCGTGGTCCTGCTTCTGGCGGCGGCCACCGCGGTCGGGCTGGTGCTGGACCGCTATGTGACGCTGACCAGTCTGGCCATGGTGTATGTGCTGGCGGTGGTGATTGCGTCCTACCGGCTGGGCTGGATCGAATCAGCGGTCTGCGCGATGGGCGCGGTCACGGCGCTGAATTTCTTTTTTGTACCGCCGCGCTGGACGTTTGTGGTCGACAACCGGGAGAACCTGATTGCGCTGGCCACCATGCTGGTGCTCGCTCTGGTCATCAGCCGGCTGGCCACCGGGCTGCGCCGCGAGACGCAGGTCGCCCGCCTGAACGAAAGCCGCGCACGTCAGTTGCAGGCCCTGGCCACGGAGCTTGCCAGTGTCAACTCCGAGGAGGAAATGCTGACGGTTGGCCGGGCGACCCTGGACAACGCCTTTGCCGGACCCTGTTTCCTGGTGCTCGCGACGGCCGGCAACGAGCTGGAACACGCCGACGGACTGGATGCTTCCGTGCGGGATGGCATGCGGCAATGCATGGTCGACGCGGCGGTGCTGGGGCCGGGCACCGGGCGCTGGCCGGGCCTGAATGCCTGGTACCTGCCGCTGGGCGAAAAAGGCCGCGTCATTGGTGCCGCCTGCGTGCAGCCGGCCCTGGCCGGGGACGAAGACGGCCGCCAGCATGCGCAGGCGCTGTGTTCGCTGCTGGCGCAGGCGGTGTGGCGCCTGCGCCTGACCGCGTCCATGCTGGCTGCGCAAGGCGAGGCGCAGCAGCAGCAATTGCAGAGCACCTTTCTGGCAGCGATATCGCACGACTTGCGTACGCCGCTGGCCGCGATTGTGGGTGCAGCCTCGTCATTGCAGACGCAGCGCGACAAGCTCAGCCCCGCCGAGCAGGACCGCCTGCTGGGCAGCATCGCAGGCGAGGCCACCTACCTGTCCGCGGTGACCGAAAACACCCTGCAACTGGTGCGCCTGAGCAGTTCGGCGCAGGAGCTTCGGCGCGACTGGGAGTCCATGGAAGAAATTGTCGGCGCGGTGCTGGCGCGGGTGCGCCAGCACGACCCGGGCCGCCGCATCCGGTCCAGGGTGCCCGAAGGGCTGCCGCTGGTCAAGGCCGATCCGGTGCTGCTCGCGCAGCTGCTCGGCAATCTGCTCGACAACGCGCTCAAGTACAGCGAGGGTGCGATTGACCTGACGGTGAGCGTCGAGGGGGGAGAGCTCGTGGTCTCGGTCAAGGACCGCGGTGCAGGCATCCCCGACGCCGGGCAGGCCGCCATTTTTGAACCCTATGCCCGGGGCGACCAGGCGGGCCCGCGCGGCGCCGGGCTTGGTCTGGCGGTGTGCCGCGCGATAGCCCAGGCGCATGGCGGGCGCCTGACGCTCAGGCGTCGCCAGGGCGGCGGCAGCTGTTTCTCGCTGGCCCTGCCGGTCGAGCTGCAGCCGTCGCAGGGAGAGGGGTCATGACGCTTCGCGTGCTGGTGGTCGAGGACGACCGTGAAATACGCGCGCTGATGCAATCGTCGTTGTCGGTGGAGGGCTTCGAGGTGCAGACCGCCGTGTCACTGAGCGAAGCAGGGGCCATGCTGCGCCACCACCCGCCCGATGTGATCGTGCTGGACCTGGGCCTGCCCGACGGCGATGGGATCGAGCTGGTGCGCGAGGTGCGCAGGCACAAGGCCATCCCCATCATCGTGGTGTCGGCGCGCCACCAGGAGGCGCAGAAGATCCAGCTGCTCGATGCCGGTGCCGACGACTACCTGACCAAACCCTTTAGCGTCGGCGAACTGCTGGCCCGCATCCGGGTGGCGCTGCGGCATCGCGGCACGGCCCTGGCCGCCGCAGTGACCGTGCATGCGCTGGACGACCTGCACATCGACCTGCAGTCGCACGTGGTGCTGCGCGACGGCCGGCCCGTGCACCTGACACCGACCGAATACAAGCTGCTCGCGCGGCTGGTGCGCAGCGCCGGCCGGGTGGTCACGCATCGGCAGTTGCTGGCCGATGTCTGGGGGCCCGAGTTCACCGAGCACACGCACTATCTGCGGCTCTACATGGCCCAGTTGCGGGCCAAGATAGAGCGCGACTCGGCCGAGCCGCGCCATTTGCTGACCGAAACCGGGGTGGGCTACCGCCTGGCGACCGCTTGACTCGCTGCGCACTTATGCGTTCCTGATGCCCTGGCGGCGACAGTGAAGTCTTGTTCACTGTTGATGGATGGTTATGACCAAGACTTCCGGCCGCGAAAGCATGGCGGCGCTCACCCTGGGCGCCATGGGTGTGGTGTACGGCGACATCGGCACCAGCCCGCTATACACCATGAAGGAAATTTTCAGCCCCGCTACCGGCATTCCGCTGGACGCGATGCATCTGATCGGTGCCACGTCGGTGATTTTCTGGGGCCTGATGATGGTCGTCACGCTCAAATACGTGCTGCTGATCCTGCGCGCCGACAACCGCGGCGAGGGCGGCATCATGGCGTTGACGGCACTGGCCGCCAAGGCGGCCGGCAAAACCCCGCGGCGGCGCGTGATCCTGCTGCTGGCCGGCGTTTTTGGCGCCGCCCTGTTTTACGGCGACAGCGTGATCACGCCGGCGATTTCGGTGCTCAGCGCGGTTGAAGGGCTGGAGGTGGTGACGCCGGTGCTCAAGCCCTATGTGCTTCCCATTTCCATCGCGGTGCTCATCAGCCTGTTTGCCATGCAGCGCTACGGCACGGGCACGGTGGGCAAGCTGTTCGGGCCCATCATCGTCTTGTGGTTTGGCGTGCTGGCCTTCACCGGCCTGCTGCAGATCATCCAGCAACCCGCCATTCTGGCCGCGCTCAACCCCCTGCAGGCCTTCGCCTTCCTGCGTTCGCAGGGCTGGCACATGTTTGTGGCGTTTGGCGCCATCGTGCTGGCCTTCACCGGCGCCGAGGCGCTGTACGCCGACTTGGGGCACTTCGGCAAACGGCCCATCCAGTTCGCGTGGATGGGCCTGGTGCTGCCGGCCCTGACCATCAACTACATGGGGCAGGGTGCGCTGCTGATGCGCGACCCGTCCGCGCTGGAGAACCCGTTTTATCACCTGTTCCCGCAAAGCTGGCTGATCCCGGCCGTGGTGCTGGCCACCCTGGCCACGGTGATTGCCTCGCAGGCAGTGATCTCCGGCGCCTATTCCATGACCAAGCAGGCCATGCAACTGGGACTGCTGCCGCGCATGCAGGTGCAGCACACCTCGGCCAAAGAGGCCGGACAGATCTACATGCCCGAGGTCAACTGGCTGCTGCTGGTGGCGGTGCTGCTGGCCGTCGTCGGCTTCGGCAGCTCGTCGGCGCTGGCGTCGGCCTATGGCATCGCGGTGACGGTGACCATGCTGGTCACCACCGTGCTGACGTTTTTTGTGGTGCGCCATGCCTGGGGCTACCCGCTGCCGGTGGCGCTTGCCGCCACCGGCCTGTTTCTGGCGCTCGATTTGCTGCTGGTGATTTCCTGCTCGCTCAAGTTCTGGCAGGGCGGCTGGTTTCCGCTGGTGCTGGGCGCGGCCATCTTCGTTGTCATGGCGACCTGGCGGCGTGGCCGGGAGCTGCTGATGGAAAGCATGCGCCGCGACGACCCCGAACTGCTGCCTTTCATCACGGCTCTGGCCGCTGACAAGGGGCGCCGCATCCCGCGCACGGCGGTGTATGCCGTGGCCAACCCGGACACCGTGCCGCAGGCCCTGATGCACAACCTCAAGCACAACCAGGTGCTGCACGAGCGCAACCTGATCCTGACCGTCGTGTTCCACGATGTGCCGTGGATCCCGTTCGAGGAGCGGGTCCAGGTCACGCCGCTGGTTCCGGGTTTCTGGCGGGTGCAGGTGAACTACGGCTTCATCAACACACCGGATATCCCCAAGGCGCTGGAACTCTGCCAGGCGCAGGGTTTGCCCATCAACCTGTTCGAAACGTCCTACTTCCTGAGCCGGGAAATTGTGGTGCCGACCCGGGGTGCCGGCATGGCGCACTGGCGTGAAGCCCTGTTTGCCATCATGTCCCGCAACGCAGGCAGCGTGGCCGCCTTCTTCCGCCTGCCCAACAACTGCGTGATTGAACTGGGGACGCGGGTGCAGATCTGAGCCCGGGCCGGAACCGGGAGGGGGCGGCTCGCTGCTTGTGTCGGGACTGTTACTGAGACTGCCGCTCTTCCCGTGGCTCGAGGCCTTCCTGCCGCGGGTCGGTCTTTGGAGGTTGACAAACAATCTAACAAACGTTAGATTGATGGCATGAGGCACATCAAGGACCATCTTTACGAGCAAGTCGCCCGCATCGGCAAGGCCGTCGCCAGCCCCAAGCGCCTGGAGCTGATCGAGTTGCTCTGCCAAGGCGAGAAGACCGTCGAAGTGCTCGCGGCACAGGCTGAAATCAGCGTCAAGCTGGCCAGCGCCCACCTGAAACAGTTGCGCATGGCGCGACTCGTCGATACGCGCAAGGAAGGCAAATACGTCCTGTACCGCCTGGCCAGTACCAGCGTGGCCGACCTCTGGGTGAACTTGCGCGCCGAAGCCGAGGAACGGCTGGTCGAGTTGCAGGTCGCGTTGGCCTCCATCGTCGAGCACGGCGATGAACTCGAGGGCATCGACCGGGCGGCCATCCTGAAGAAGGCCAAGGCCGGTGAGGTCCTGGTTCTGGACGTGCGGCCGGAAGAGGAATTCGCCAGCGCCCATTTGCCGCACGCCCGCTCGCTGCCCGTGGACGAGCTCAGGAAGCGGCTGAAAGAGCTTCCCAAGGATGTTCCCGTCGTCGCCTACTGCCGCGGCCCGTTTTGCCTGATGGCCAGAGACGCCGTCGAGTTGCTGCGCAGACAGGGCTACCGCGCCTTTCACCTGACCGACGGCGTGGCCGAATGGCGCGCCCGTGGCCTGCCCATCGAACAGACAACGTAAGGCACGACATGAACACACTGCTCCTCCTGAACGACGCTCCCTACGGCAGCGAGCGCACATACAACGGGGCGCGCCTGGCCGGTGCGCTGGCCAGGCAGCCAGGCAACGAGGTCCGGGTTTTTCTGATTGGTGACGCCGCGTCCGCCGCGCACCGCCTCCAGAAAGTGCCAACCGGCTTTTACAACCTCGAAGTGATGCTCGGTTCGGTGGTGAGCCACGCGGGTGTGATCGGCGTCTGCGGCACCTGCATGGATGCACGCGGCATCAGCATCGAAGACCTCCTCCCGGGCGCGCACCGCAGCACCCTGGACGAGCTCACCCAATGGACAGCCTGGGCCGACAAGGTCCTGGTGTTCTGATTCAGGAGGCAAACATGTTCTTCAAGCAACGACCGGCGGACAACGCCACCCTGTCCTATTTTTTTGGCTGCGCGGGCCTGGCAAAAGCCGTGGCCGTTGACGTGGTGGCCGGCGACGAGGACTGGTTCCTGGCCGAGGCCCAGAAGGCCGGCGTCAGGATTGCCCACGTCATCGACACCCATGTGCATGCCGACCACTACTCGGGTGGCCCGGAACTGGCCAGGCGGGCCGGCGCGCCGTATTACCTGCACGAGAGCAACCAGGGACGGGTCTTGTTCGAATTCGCGCCCGTCACGGACGGCCAGCGGCTCGAGGCCGGCAACGTGGTGGTTGATGTGCTGCACACGCCCGGGCACACGCCGGACAGCATTTGCCTGCTGGTGCGCGACCTGCGCCGGGGCGATGAGCCCTGGTTCGTCATCACCGGCGACACCCTGTTTGTTGGCGCGGTAGGGCGCCCCGACCTGGCGGGCCGCGAACGGGAGATGGCGGGCCAGCTGCACGATAGCTTGCATGGCAAGCTGCTGAGCCTGCCCGCCGACCTCGAAATCTATCCCGGCCACCAAGCCGGTAGCGCCTGCGGTGCAGGCCTGTCCGGCAAACCCGCATCGACCCTCGGTTTCGAGAAACGTTTCAACCCCTTGCTCGCCATGTCACGCGAGGACTTCGTGGATGCGGTCACGGCAGAGATTCCGCCGCAGCCGCAGGACATGGCCCGCATCGTGGCGGCCAACCTGCGTGGAACGGCGCCGGAGCCGGCGCACGCCTGAGCTGTATGCAGATGGAATACGGCATCCGCGCCAATCTCCGCCAGGTCCTGCAGCAACTGCTGCAGGTGCTGCTCGTCGGCATGACCATCGGGATGATGCGCAACGTGGTTCCGGCGCTGGCCGAAACCGAGTTTGGCGTGCCGCGCGGCTCCTTCATGCTGCTGGCGGCCTTCGTCGTCGCCTTCGGTTTCGTCAAGGGCGCAATGAACTTTGCCGCCGGCCGCCTGGCTGAACGCCTGGGCCGCCGGCGCGTGCTGTTGCTGGGCTGGCTGGTGGCGCTGCCGATTCCGCTGATCGTCTACTTCGCCACGTCGTGGAGCTGGATTGTCCTGGCAACCATCCTGCTGGGCATCAACCAGGGGCTGACCTGGTCGATGACACAGACGGCCAAGCTCGACATCACGCGGGCCGACCAGCGCGGACTGGTCATCGGACTCAACGAGTTTGCGGGTTATGTGGGTGTCGCCATCGCCGGTGTGGTGACGGGTTATGCCGCCTCGCTGCTGGGCCCGCGCGAAGGCTTGTTGTGGTTTGGTGCGGCCGTCATCGGCCTGGCCACGCTGCTGGCCTGGCTGGGCGTGAAGGAGACGCTGCCCTGGGCGCATGCCGAGGTCAAGCGCCACGCTGCGGCCCCTGCGGCGCATGCCTTGCGACCGCGCTACCCGACGGGCATCAGCGAGCGGCCGACCACGCGGGAAATGTTTGCCCTCATGAGCTGGGGCGACCGCCGCATGGCCGCGCTGTGCCAGGCGGGCATGGTCGAGAAGTTCGTCGATGCCCTGGTCTGGGCCTTCTGGCCGGTGTATCTGCACCAGCAAGGCGTGAGCCTGCCCGGCATCGGCTGGATCGTCGGTGTCTACGGCTTCACCTGGGGTGGGGCGCAGTTCTTCACCGGCAAGTTGTCCGACCGCGTCGGCCGGCACCGCCTGAACGTCTGGGGCATGTGGCTGTGCGGCGCCGGTGTCGCGCTGTTGCCGCTGGGCCATGGCTCGGCCTGGTGGAGCGCCTCAGCCGCCATCGCCGGTCTGGGCATGGCCATGCTGTACCCCAACCTCAGCGCGGCGGTGGCCGACATCGCCCACCCCAACTGGCGCGCTTCTGCCATCGGCATCTATCGCTTCTGGCGCGACCTCGGTTACGGCATCGGCGCCCTGGGTCTGGGGGCGGCCGCAGCCCTGGGCGGACGCATCGAGACCGCCTTCTGGTTCGTCGCCGTGGCAATGCTGCTGTCCGGTGCTGTGCTCCATCACTGGGGTGAAGAAACCCACCCCCGGCTCAGCCCCGCGCATTGACGCCTTGATTTCCCCCAGCTTTTGGAAAACCCGGAGACCATCCATGACATTGAAGTTCCTCGCCCTCTGTTCGCGCCGCCTGGCCGCATCCGCTGCCCTGAGCGTGTTCGCAGTGCTGCCGTTCGCCGCGCATGCCCAGCTCGACAAGGCCGCCACCGAGGCGCTGGAGGCCTACTTCGAATTTTCCGACTACAACAGCGGCACCATCGCCGCCGAACAGATTCCGGCCGAGGACTACAAGAGGTTTTACGTTCTCGACGTGCGCGACGCGGGGCAGTTCGCGAAGGAGCACATTCCGGGGGCAAGCAACATCGAATGGCGCAAGGTCTTTGCCGAGCGCGCCAAGCTGCCCAAGGACAAGACCATTCTGGCGTACTGCAACACCGGTTCGTTTTCAGGCCAGGTGGCAATGGCACTGCGAATGGCCGGCTACGAAAACGTGCGCATCCTGCATGGCGGTTATGGCGAGTGGAAAGCGCGCGGCGGGGTGGAGGCCCATGCCCGCGCCAGCAAAGAGCGCAAGTGAGTCCGCCCACCTGGAACGCTTCCAGCCAATTCCCGCGACCCTGAGCTCAACGCCGCCACAGCGCCCGTTAGCCCAGGCTGCCGGTGCGTAAAAGGGGTGCCAGATAGCTATGCATTTGATAGCTTCTGGTGCAGGTGCAACAAGGGCTACAGGCATAAAACATGCATGAACTTCGCCCCGCCGTGGTGGTGCGGTGAGGCGGGCCTGCAAAGCCGCGCGCGTTCTGCCGCACGGCACGGCCCGCTTCCCCTACGATAGGGGCAAGTGCAGTGTTGCGCTCTATCTGGCACTTAAAACCGCGTCTTTTCGCCCTGGGCGTTGTTGCAAATCCGCGCGATACCTGCGGGTATCGCTGTGGTTTGCGCCTAGCCCTGAGCAAAAATCCATCGGTTTTAAATGTGCCATCAAGAGCGCAACACTACACTAGCGACAAACGCACCGGCCGCACCGGTGCGGCCGCCGCAACCTGGGCCCACAGCGATGTACCGTATGCCGGTTGGTCAAGAAACCCATGTCTTCAGCGACCTCACCACCTTGATGGCGTGTGCCTCGCCGCTGCGCAGCGGCGACGTGCTGGCCGGGCTGGCGGCCACCTCGGCCGAGCAGCGGGTGGCGGCGCAGTTTGCGCTGGCCGACGTGCCGCTGAAAGACTTTCTCAGCCACCCCCTCGTGCCCTATGAAACCGACGAGGTCACCCGGCTCATCATCGACACGCATGACAGCGCCGCCTTGGCGCCCGTGGCGCACCTCACGGTGGGCGGCCTGCGCGACTGGCTGCTGGCCGACAGCACCGACACCGCCGCGCTGACGGCCCTGGCACCCGGCCTGACGCCCGAGATGGTGGCCGCCGTCAGCAAACTCATGCGCCTGCAGGATTTGATGATCGTCGCCGCCAAATGCAGCGTGGTCACGCGTTTTCGCAACACCGTCGGCCTGCCCGGGCGCTTTTCGGTGCGCCTGCAGCCTAACCACCCGACCGATGACTTGCGCGGCATCGCGGCCAGCATCCTCGACGGCCTGCTGCTGGGCGCCGGCGACGCGATGATAGGCATCAACCCCGCCACCGACAGCCCGGGCAGCGCGCACGCGCTGCTGTGCCTGCTTGACGAAGTGCGCAGCAAGCTCGCCATTCCGACGCAAAGCTGTGTGCTCGCGCATGTCACCACCACGCTGGACCTGATCGCCCGCGGCACGCCGGTGGACCTGGTGTTCCAGTCCATCGCCGGGAGCGAGGGCGCCAACCGCAGCTTCGGCATCAACCTGGCGCTGCTGCAGGAGGCGCACGACGCCGCGCAGTCGCTGGGGCGCGGCACGGTCGGCAGCAATGTCATGTATTTCGAAACCGGGCAGGGCAGCGCCCTGTCGGCCGGGCAGCACCACGGCGTGGACCAGCAGACCATGGAGGCGCGCGCCTACGCCGTGGCGCGCCACTTCAAGCCTTTCCTTGTCAACACCGTGGTCGGCTTCATCGGCCCCGAATACCTGTACGACGGCAAACAGATCACGCGCGTCGCGCTGGAAGACCAGTTCTGCGGCAAGCTGCTGGGCCTGCCCATGGGTTGCGACGTCTGCTACACCAACCACGCCGAGGCCGACCAGGACGACATGGACGCGCTGCTGGCCTTGCTGGTGGCCTCGGGCGTCAACTTTGTCATGGGGGTGCCCGGCGCCGACGACATCATGCTGGGCTACCAGAGCACCTCCTTCCACGACGCGCTGGCCATGCGCGACCTGCTGGGCAAGCGGTGCGCGCCCGAGTTCGAGCAGTGGCTGGCCGCGCAGGGCCTGGTGGACGGCCAAGGCCGCGTGCGGCCGGGCGGCGTGCCGCTGCCGTTCCGGCAACTGCTGGGCAACAACCCATGAACGACAAGCACCAGCTCCCGGCCGAAGTTGATGCGCCTTCCGGCGTGGCCGAGCTGTGGGCGACGCTGCGGCCACTGACGGCCGCGCGCATCGGCCTGCCGCGCACCGGCGCCTCGCTGGCCACCCCCGCACTGCTGGACTTTCGGCTGGCCCACGCCCGGGCGCGGGACGCCGTCGGCGCCGCGCTGGATGCCGCTGCCTTGCAGGCCGGCCTGGCACAGCTGGGCCAGCCCGCGCTGGTTTGCCGCAGCGCCGCACCCGACAGGCGCACGTACCTGATGCGGCCCGACCTCGGGCGCCAGCTTGATGCCGATTCGGTGGCGCTGCTGCAAGCCAGCGGCTCGCGCGGCGGCCTGGCCGTGGTGCTGGCCGACGGCCTGTCCGCCCAGGCCGCGCAGCGCCATGCCCTGCCTGTGCTTGAAGCATTGCTGCCGTTGTTGCAAACGCAGGGCTGGGCGCTGGCGCCAGTGGTGGTGCTGCACCACGGCCGCGTCGCCGCCGGCGATGTGGTGGCGCGCAGCCTGCAGGCCGAGGCGGTGCTGGTGCTGATCGGTGAACGGCCCGGCCTGTCATCGCCCGACAGCCTGGGCGCCTACATCACCTGGGCGCCCGGCGCAGCCACCAGCGACGCCGACCGCAACTGTGTGTCCAACATCCGGCCCCAGGGCCTGACCCTGCAGGCCGCAGCGGCCACGATCGCGTGGCTGCTGAACCAGATGCGTGTTCAGCAACGATCGGGTGTGGCGCTGAAAGGCAAGATGAGCAAGCAGGGGCAAGTGTCGGCGGGGTAGAGCTAGCCGAGCTTCTGTCTGCGGCGTGCGGGATGACGCTATTTATTTGATAGCTTTTTACGCCCGCCATTAAAGGGCTGGACGCCTAAAACGTCCCGTATTGAATTCGGAACTTGTTATGGCGATTTTCTATTTATCGGGAATGTTCGATGATCGATAGTTGCCACTCACGCGCTGCCCAAGTATCGAAATTCGGTCGAAGTCTGATCATCGATTTCTCCTGAGAAAACTTCTCAGTTTGGTATACGGAGGTCGCGGAGGATTTCTTGCTATATGTGGAACGTCGCGAATATTCACGGGCACTCGGCGCACGGCATAGACTTGGCCATTGAGTCGGACAATGCAGTCCATAAAATGGCGCCCGGCGTAAGCAGTGTGCTCCGTTACGGTAAGCATCCGCATCCCTATTTGTCTGTGCCCGAGGTCGCTCTGTGCGTCAGCTTCGTCGCCTTCATTCCTGACTGTCCATTCGACGGTGGCGAAGTCAGGCACCACGTGCGGATTCGCTATTCTGAATACAAGCTCAGACCCTTTCGCAACTCCAGATACTTCATTTCTTTGCTTCGAAACAAATGATCGAGGATTAGGCGTAAAAATGTCAATATCGATTTCAGGCAACTGCATGATTGCGTGGCCTGAATCCTCATCCACCACTTCAACACGATCAACCTCGGGAAGGGGCATCAGAAATGAAAAGGCCTCAGACCAAACCAATGCAGCAGATGCTTCGTCTTGCGCATCCTTTGCGCGATCCGCGATGTCACGTAACGCCGTCAAGCGTGGGCTAAAGCCACTCCAGGCTTCAGAAGACATCCGGTTCAGATTTTCCTTGTCATTAATTGGGTTCGCTACCATGCGGTCTGTGTATAGGCGCTCATGCATGTACCCAATCACAGCGCCCAGAGCGTCATCGTCGTCCATTCCCAGAAGTCTTTGTCCCCATAAACTCAGATAGCCCTCTGTAGCGACTACTGTTAAAAGGATCGAGGTCGGTCGAGACTCCGGATATTCATCAAAAGATACCGCTGCCCAGGCTTTGAGATACCGAACCAGGCGTCTTAGCTGATCGCGCTCGCCCCCACTAACCGCATCTTTAAACCACTTGTAAATAGCCTTTGGGTCACTGTCTTCCCAAACGTTCGACAGGCACGCAAGACGGCGTTGATCTGAATCAGTATTCAGATGATATGTTGGTGTATCAATATGGAACTGACGTATATACGACGCCCGCGAGCATCGCTCTTTAGCGGGTTGTTCGACATTTAAGAGCTCGGGGCACGACTTTGCGTAGTCGAGTAGTTCGGCCTGAACCCAATCCCTAAGCTGTCGCGGCGTTGGTTCAATATCGTGATCGTCGTCCCACTCGAAGTAAACCCCAACATCAACGTCATACCGCTCGCTTGCCTTGACCGGCTTAATTAAAGTGGCGTACTTATACGAACCTTGCAACCATGTTGAAATCGCGTAGCCATGACGGACTGCTAATGCCGTCTTCAGGTGATCCGCCAGTGCGTTCCACTGCTCCTGCAGGAAATCTCGTTGTTCCGCCGTTGGCGTCACCCTCCCAATCAGGGTTTGCTCAACTGCTCCATTGAACAACGTTGACGCTTGTCCCATTTATGACTCCTTGATAATTTTTAGTTGGGGATGATGGGACAAGTACGGCTCTACCTTGGATCCCAAGACGTCGGTTGACGCTTTATTGGCAAGAGCCAACAATGTTTTCTGTGCAACTTCCGTTGACACGTCAAGTCCAAGGTCCTTGGCCTGTTCCTGAGAGGGTTCATGATCAATTCGAAAGTAGCGATCACCCATGCGGTGAGCAACAATTTGATCTACGAATTGCTGCTGCGAAGAAATCGTCACGGAAAAAAGACGGCTATCGCTCATCCAGTCAGCAATCCCCAGCTGACGCCCCGAGTCGAAAGACAGGGAGTAGCTTTTTGTTGTGGTGCCGACACTCAGAAGTCGCTGCGCAGTCACTGGGACATTAAAAAAGTGCTCAGCTTCGTGGAGCGCTACCAGATCGGGCGCGTTAGCAAAAAGCCCGCCGTCGGCATACAAGCTGCCATCTACTTCTGCCAATTCGAAAAAGGTTGGTGCTGCAGAGGTAGCTAATGCGATGTCCACAACCTTAAGCTTCCAGTCACGGTTCCACTCAGCCTTATGTCTTGTTTTGAAGACTTGAGGACGCCCTTGCGTCACGTTAACGGCCGGGATGGCGACTGGGTGTAGCGCATCACCGAGTATGGCGTCTTGGGGAATTAACTTGGTAATAGCGGCGCGAAGGGGAGCGGTCGAATATCGAGGCCTGCTTTTGTGTCGAAACAGGTCGATCCCTATTCCAATCTTTGACGTTGGACGGTCGTACGAAGGGAAAATATCCGCTCCGTCATCCAGAAAAACTTTCACCACCTTCGTCATGGGAACTTCAAACGCAACAGCTAACGCCACAATGCCTCCTATGGAGGTACCGCACGTCAGATCAAAGCGCCGTCCTATCGGGGCTTTGAGATGATCTTCGATAACTTGAAGGACTCGTGCCGTAAAGAGACCACGATAGCCTCCTCCGGTTAGTGCAAGAGATTGGAAAGGCTGTTCCGATGACCAGTTCATGGATCCTTAGCAGTGCAAGCTGTAGTGCCCTCTGTTTCGTGCCGAAACTCAGGCTTTTACTTGGTCACGTAAGGCATCGTTACACGAACAACACTTAAGCGCATCCCCCAATCGTAGGAGCTGATGTGAATTTAAATGTAGGCCTAACCATCAGACATCGCGTCAGAAGCAGCTATTTTCTCTCTAACGACAATGTACATATTGCCACCGATCACAACCGCAACACCCCCGCATACCCCGTCATCTCCAGATACCCGCGCCCGACGCGCTTGCCATTGCTGTCGATCAGCTCGCTCAGGCCCTCCCAGTAAATCGCGCCGGTGGACTGGCGGCTGTCGAGCTCCTGGTTGTCGATGACGGCGCGCACGGTGTAGATGTCGGCGGGAGTGCGCACCAGCCATTCGACCGGGTAGCTGGCCTGGCTCAGTGGGCTTTTCCAGCGGCGCACGGGTTTGAAGATCACTTCGCCGCGGCTGAAGGGAAAGAGCTCGCCTTTGGCGGAGCGGAAGGAGCCGCCGTCCCACAAGGTGTTGCCGGCCTTGTCGCGCAGCCGGAAGGCGGTGAGGGCGCTGCCGTCGTCGAGGTTCATGCCTAGCCAGTCCCAGCCTGCGGCGTCCGGGTGCAATATCTCTTCGCTCCACTCGTGGTCCAGCCAGGCCTTGCCGCTCACGTTGAAGCTTTGGCCCTTGATCTGCAGGCTGCCGCTGGTGGCCAGTTGCGGCAGGCTGTAGTAGTAGCTGGCCTGTTTTTCTTCCGGCCCCTTGCGCGACAGGCCCTGCTGGCCTTGCAGCAGCACGGGCTGGGTTTCGGTGAACTGCAGGTTCAGCGCAAAGTCGGCAGCTGGCAGGCGGGCGCTGTGGGTGCGCCCCTGGCTTTGCAGCGACCAGTCGCGCAGCTTCAGGGCCATGCCCTGCGTGCTGGCGCTGGCAATGTCAAAACCTTCACGCGCAATGCGCTGGTCGTGCCAGAGTTTGTTGCCCGCCACATCGGTGACGGCGGCATGCGCGAAGATCAGCTGTTTGGCGGCGAACCTCGACGCCATGCCTTGCGTGCCGTCCACGCGCGAGCGGAAAAACGTGAGCTGGAAACCAAACTCGCGCGCACCGCTGCCGGGCTCGCGGGTGTTGGCATGGCCGGTGATGTACCACCACTCGGTGCGAAAGTCGGGGTGGGCGCCAAAGTCGCGCGGAAACTGCAGTACCCTGGCGGGCAGCGCAAAGGCCGGGCCGGCGCCAGCCGCCATGCCCGCCGCCAATGCCTGCAACAGGCGGCGGCGCACCGGGCTGGGCGCAAGAGGGGCAGGTATGGCGGAGGGGCGCATCAAATCATTCTCGCAGCAAGCACGGCCGGCGTGCGGGACAACTCCGGGTTGCGAGGCCGGGGTGTAAGGTCTATCCTTGAAACGTTGATGACACCTTTTCCTTTGACACTTTGCAGGAGATGCACCCATGTACAAGCAAATTTTGTTGGCGTATGACGGCTCCAAGGCGGGGCAGAAGGCGCTGCTGGACTGCCAGGAGATTGCGCAGTGGAGCCAGGCCTCGCTGACCCTGATTGCCGTGACGCCGCTCTACATGGACCTGATCGGTGTGGAAGGCGGCGTGTACGACAGAAGCCTGGCCGAACACGAGAAGGAAAAGTACACCGCCATTCTGGACGAGGGTCTGCGCCAGTTGGCCGGGGCGGGCCACCAGGCCAAAGGCGAGGTGGTGGTTGGCGAAACCGTTGACGAAATCAGCAAGTACGCGAAAAAGATCAACGCTGACCTGATCGTTGTGGGTCACAAACATCTGGATGGCTGGGCGGCGCGCTGGTGGCGCGGTTCGGTGTCCAAGTCGCTGATCGAACACGCGCCCTGCAGCGTGCTGGTGGCCATCACGCACTGAGAGGCTCAGCCTCTGAGCCGCGGGCTCGGGGCCGGCTCGGTCAGCCGCAGCAGCCGCGCTGCGCTTGCATTGGCGGGCATTTGACTGAGCCGTAAGAGCAAAACACGCAGCAATCGCCCGCCTTGGGCCGCAGCAAGGCCTTGCAGGCCACGCACTCATAAAAAAACTGGCACGCGTCGGTCGGCATGGTTTCCGTTGCCGCATGGCCGCACACCGGACAGGTCAGCAGTGACTCAAGAATGACGCCGCTCATGGCTGCATTTTGACGGTGAGGGGACAGGCAGCGCAGGTCATGCCGGGCATGTCCAGCGTCACGGTCTGGATGGCCGCTTGTGCCTGCGCCGCGAGCAGCGGCAGAGCCAGCAAGGTCGCGTGGCGGGCAAATTTTTTGGGCAGCATGGTCAATCCTCGATGGGTGGGGGCAATAAAAAGGCGGCGCTGACCGACGACTGACCGGGTTCTTCAGGCCGGCGTGGAACAGACCCGGCGCCGGGGTGACTTGCCGGCCGTCCTTGACGGTCAGCACGACGGCCCCTAACGTCCCCGCGTCTGGTGCGGCAGCACGGTGTGCCGCTTGCTGCCATGCTGGCGCGTCGGCGCATGCACGGGCGGCTGCTTGCCGGCGCGCAGCCGCTGCACGGGTTTGGCCGGCGCAACGTCGGCATCAGGGGCCGGCGCGCCAGGAAACAGGTTGCCGAGTTGCGCGCCCAGCGCGCGCCAGCTTGGCAGCAGCCAGATCACCAGCAGACAGACAAGGGCCAGAACAATGGCCGCCAACACGATGTTCATGATGCAGCACCTCCCGAAAAAACGCCTGGAAACACACACACCTCATGCTACGCCGGTTGACGGCCTTGTGCACTGGAATTTTGGAGTGGTTTGCCGACGCGGGGCCGAGCCCGCGCACCCGCATCGAGCTCAACCACAACGAGGCCATGAAAAGCCTGCTGGCCGCGGGTTACGGTGCGGCGGTGCTGCCGCTGGAGCATGCCGACGCGCAGGTGCACCAAGGGGTGCAGGTGGTTCCGCTCAAGCCCGCATTGAGGCGCCACACGGCGGTGGTGCACGGGCCGCCGGAAGCATTGGACAGCGCCACGCGCAACCTGCTGCTGACGCTGGCGCAGTTCCGTCACGCTTGACGGGCTCAGTGAGTGGGTGCGGTCTGGAAAACAATTTCGCCGCTGGCGACGTGCACCACGCGGATCTCCTGGCAGGTCGGGTCGGCCAGGCTTTTGACGGCCACGGCCACGGCCAGTGAGCGGTCTGTATAGAGTTGCCTGAGGGCGGTGCGCGGGAGCAAACTGCCACGCAGCGTGTTCCTGCTTTCAATGCGGTATTGAGCGGGCGCCATGGTGAATGCCTTGTTGAAGTGATGTGTTCATCGTAGGCAGGTCGTGCGGCGTTGTGATGACAAGGCCGCCTTCAAAGCGTCATGTTGGTAAGCAAAAGAAAGCGCACATCGCCCGCTGCCGGCGGATAGCCGGGAGCAAACAACCGGCTGCAACGCATGGCGAACCTGCTTGCCGGCCTACCAGTCTTCCTTGACGGCCAGCACCGCGTCCCTGCCCGCTGCTGCACGGCCGGCCAGCCAGGCGGTGACGGTGCCGGCCAGGATGACCGCCGCACACAGCGCCAGCAACCGCGCCCAGGGCAGGGCCAGGTCCATGCTCCAGTGAAAGCTTTGCGGGTTGACCACATGCACCAGCACCAGCGACACGGCCAGCCCCAGGCCCAGCCCGGCCAGCGCTCCGGCCAGCGTCCAGGCGGCGCCTTCGCCGGCCACCAGCGTGAGGATTTGCCGGCGTGTCAGCCCCAGGTGGGCCAGCAGGCCAAACTCCTTGCGCCGCGCCAGCACCTGCGCGCTGAAGCTGGCCGCCACGCCGAACAGGCCGATCGCAATGGCGACGGCCTGCAGCCAGTAGGTCACGGCAAAGCTGCGGTCGAAAATGCGCAGCGAGGTGGCGCGGATCTGGCCGCTCGACGCAAACTCGATCAGCTCGCCCGAGCCCGACTGCGCCTGCGCCAGCGCACGCACGGCCTGCTGCAGTTGCGCGTCGCCTGCGCCGGGGGCGCGCCACAAGGCCAGGTCGTTCACGCGCCGGTCGCCGGTGAGGGCTTCAAAGTCACGCCTGTCCATGGCAATGGCGCCGAACTGGCGCGCGTAGTCACGCCAGACACCGGCCACATAGAACTTCGGATTTATCTGGGGTGCGCCTGAATGAATAGCTTCTTGCGCCTGTGCACCAAGGGCCAGAGCCCCAAAAGCCCCTGAAAGTTGGGAAAACACGGCGCCGGGGCGGGCACCGTACAGGTCGACCATGGGTTCACTCACATAAATCGCCACGTGACCGGCCGGCACCGGCAGCGGGCTGCCCACCAGCGGCAGGCTGCCGGCCGGGTCCTGCAGGTCGCGTGCAATCAGCGCCACTGCGGGCTGGTCGGGGTCCAGCAGCAAGGCGGTCACGCGCAGCGTGCTCAGGCGCGCTACGCCCGGCAGCTGCGCGAGCGCCTGCACAAACGCCGGCGAGAAAAACACCGTGTCGCTGGCGGCGCTGGTGCTGGCGGTGCGCACATACAGGTCGGCCGGCAACACCACGTCCAGCCAGTGGGTGACCGAGTCGCGAAAACTCGCCACCATCACCGTCAGCGCCACGGCCAGGCTCAGCGAGGCGACCACGCCGCTGACGGCCACCGCCGCGCTGCCGCGCACACGGCGCGCCCGTTCCACCGCCAGCAGCGGCAGCAAGCGGCGCGACACGTGCGGGGCGATGCGGTCGTACAGCAGGGCGATCAGCCAGGGCAGCGCGCTGATGCCGCCGACCAGCAGCAGCCCGACCGACAGGTAGGCGCCGAGCGCGATGCCAAAAACCGGCGGCGTCAAAGCCAGCAAGCCGGCTGCGGCCATCAGCAGCAGGCTGAGCCGGTAAGGCGTGCCGCCCGCCGGTGGTGCACCCAGGCCCTTGAGGGTTTGCGCCGGCGGCAGCTTTTGCGCGGCGCGCGCCGGCCACCAGCCGCCCACCAGCGCCGCGGCCACACCGAGCAGGCCGTACACCGCGGCCGCGCCTGCATTCCACTGCAGGGCCGGGGCCACGCCGGAAAAGTAGCCACCGCCCAGGTCGCCGCCCAGCACCCGCAGCGCCAGCGCGGCCAGCGCCGTGCCCAGCGCGATGCCGGCGACGCTGCCGACCGTGCCCAGCAGCGCCGACTCCCAGAGCACCAGGCGCAGGCGTTCGCGGCCGGTCAGACCCAGCACGCCGAGCAGGGCAAACTGCTGCGCACGTTTGGCCACGCTCAGCGACAGCACCGAAAACACAAGGAAGGCGCCGGTGAACAGCGCCACCAGCGCCAGCACCGTCAGGTTGACGCGGTAGGCGCGCGAGAGGTTGCTCACGCGCTGCGCGTCGTCACCCGGCTCGGTGGCCGTGATGCCGGCTGGCAGTTGCAGCGAGGTGATGAAGGCGGAACGGTCGGCGCCGGCCTGCAGGCGGATGTCGATGCGCGAGAGCTGGCCGAGCCGGCCAAACAGTTCCTGCGCGGCGCCGATGTCCATCACCGCCAGCGCGGCACCGCCGGCGCTGACGCTGCCGGCCACCCGGGCGTCCAGCAACTGCAGGCCGCTTTGCAGTTGCAGCCGTTCGCCGGGCAGGCTTTGCCGCGCTGCCGCATTGAGAAAAACCGCGGCGGGGGCCAGCAGGGCCAGGCGTTCGGCCCCGGCCGAGGGCACGGGCATCAGCGCCGGGGCCAGCGCGGCAACCACCAGCGCATCGACACCGACCACGCGCAAGGCCACGCGCTGGCCGCCCGGGGCGACGGCATAGGTGCTGAACTCCAGCACCGGGCTGGCCAGCGCCACCTGCGGGTGGTTGGCCACCCGCGCATAGACCGCTTCGTCAAAGCCGCCGCGCACAGCGCGCAGCTCCAGGTCGGGCTGGCCGTTGACCGAACGCACGGCCTGGGAAAACTCGGCCAGCGCGGAGGCATTGATCAGCTGCACCGAAAACGCCAGCGCCACACCCAGCATGACAGCCACCACGGCCGCCGCATTGCGCCACTTGTGATGCAGCAGCTCCTGCCAGGAAAAGGTGGAAAGAAGGGCGAGCATGCGGTGGATTGTGCCTTTCGGGGTGCCAACGGTGATTAAGCTATGGTCTTTCCCAGCCATTGAATGAAAGCCCACTCGCCATGCAGCTCCCTACCTACGACGATGTTGTTGCCGCCGCCGCGCGGATAGCAGGCCATGCGCACCACACACCGGTGCTGCGCTCGGCCACTGCCGATGCGCGCTGGGGTGCGCAGTTTTTCTTCAAGTGCGAGAACTTCCAGCGCATGGGCGCCTTCAAGTTCCGCGGGGCCTTCAATGCGCTGTCGCGGTTTGACGCCGCGCAGCGGCGCGCCGGCGCCATCGCGTTTTCCTCGGGCAACCACGCGCAGGCTGTGGCGCTGTCAGCACGGCTGCTGGGCATGCCGGCGCTGATCGTGATGCCGCAGGACGCACCTTCGCCCAAGCTGGCGGCCACACGCGGCTACGGCGCCGAGGTGGTGTTGTACGACCGCTTCACCGAAGACCGCGAGGCGCTGACCCTGCGGCTGGCGGCGGAGCGCGGCATGACACTGATTCCGCCCTACGACCACCCCGATGTGATCGCCGGCCAGGGCACGGCCGCGAAAGAATTGATCGAGGAGACCGGCCCGCTGGACCGCCTGTACGTGTGCACCGGCGGCGGCGGGCTGACCAGCGGCTCGGCGCTGGCCGCCCGCGCGCTGGCGCCGCAGTGCAAGGTGTACGGCGTCGAGCCCGAAGCCGGCAACGACGCGCAGCAGTCGCTGCGTGCCGGGCGCATCGTGCACATTCCCGTGCCGCAGACCATCGCCGACGGCGCGCAGACCCAGCACCTGGGCGAGTACACCTTCGGCATCATCCGCCGCGATGTGGACGACATCCTCACCGTCAGTGATGCGCAGCTGGTGGAAGCGATGCGTTTTTTTGCAGAACGCATGAAAATGGTCGTGGAGCCGACCGGCTGTCTGGCGTTTGCCGGCGCCTGCACGGACGCGCAGGCGATCCGGGGCGCCCGGGTCGGCGTGATCGTGAGCGGCGGCAATGTGGATCTGGCGCGTTACGCCGACCTGCTGGCCGTGCGCTGAGGCATCCGCCCCGTCCGCCCGCCCCGCCTTGACCCCGGAGATGGCTGGTTTGTGGGGCTGCATTGACAAATCGCAAGTTTCTTTTTCGGCACCTGCCCACAATGGAGACATCTGTCATTCACGGGGGACAACGATGCAGGTTCCGGTCCATATCCAGTTTCTCGGCATGGCGCCTTCCGATGCGCTGGAGGCCAGTGCCCGCGAACATGCCCACAAGCTGGAGACGTTTGCGCCAGACATCATGAGCTGTCGGGTGACCATCGAGCTGTCGCAAAAACACCAGCACCAGGGGCGGCCTTACAGCGTGCATATTGACCTCACGCTGCCCGGCCATGAACTCGTGGCAAACCGGGATCAGGATGGGGATGTGTATGTCGCCTTGCGGGATGCCTTCGACAACATGAAGCGCCAGATCGAAGACGTGGTGCGCCAGCGCAGGGGCGATGAAAAGCAGCATGCCGTGCCCTTGCATGGCGAGGTCGTGCGCCTTGATGGTGAAGGTGGCTTCGGCTTCATCCGCACCCCGGACGGCAACGAGTATTACTTCAGCCGCGACAACGTGGCCGGCACACCTTTTGAACACATGGAGACCGGCAGCGCCGTGCAGTTTCTTCCAGAGGCCGGTAGCCAGGGCTTGCAGGCCAGGCGCGTGAGCCTGGGCAAACACGGCATGGGTTGAGCGGCCAACGTGAAGTGACAGGAATTGACGGAAATAGACGGAAATAGACGGAAATAGACGGAAATTGACAGCATGTGACACGGCTGGGCCATCGGGAGAAAAACATGGGTGAACGTCTGACGACAGGAGAAATCTGTACACGCAGTGTGACCATCGCTTTCCGGACGACCACCGTGGACGGGGCGGCGCGCCTGATGCGGGACAACCATGTCGGCTGCCTCGTGGTGGTCGATGAGGTGGACGGCCGGCGCATCGTGGTGGGTGTACTCACCGACCGTGACATCGTGACTGCCGTGGTTGCGCCGGGACTCGATGCCGCGACTTTGACCGTTGAAGACGTGATGACCACCGATCTGGTCACCGCGCGCGAGGACGACTCGCTCATCGACCTGATGCGCAGCATGCGCCGCAAGGGGGTGCGCCGCGTTCCGGTTGTAGGCGGGCAGGACGAACTGATCGGTGTGGTGACACTCGACGATGTGCTCGGCGTCCTGTCTGAGGAGCTGAGCCTGCTGGTGGGCACCGTCGACAACGAAGGCAAACGCGAACGCAAGATGAGGCAATAGGCCCAGACCCATCACCACCTGAGTTGCCAACTGCCGTCGGCCCGCAGTTCCACCCCTGTGCCTGATTCCCGGTCCCCGGATTCCAGCAGCGATTGCAGGTGATGCCGTGCTGCGGCGTCGGCATGCCTGAGCTGCAGGCGGCGCAACTGCATGGGCACGATGTCGAAGCGCTGCAGCGCGCCACTCGCGCGTGACAGCTGCGCAAAATACAGGCACACGGCACTGGCATCAAAACCATCTTCCAACGAGATGCCTTCATAGTCGTTGATGAGGTCGCCGCAGCCATACAGAATGAGCCGCCCGCGGTAAACCTCGACAGGCCGCGGATGGTGCGACGAATGGCCATGGATCACATCGGCCGCGCCCAGGTCGATCAGGCGCCGCGCAAAGCGGCGGTGCAGTCGGGGCACCTCGGCGCCCCAGTTACCGCCCCAGTGCAGCGAGACCACAACCAGATCCCCGGCCCGGCGCTGCTGCGCCACCTGTGCGGCGACCTGCTGCGCGCTGGCCTCGTCCCACGCGGGCAGCAGGGCGACGCCGGCGCTGTGCGCGGCGTTGCCCGGTGTGGCGGCCCAGTCCGACGGCACGCCGCTGTCTGGCGCCGCCCAGGCATACACCAGCAGGCGCGCGTTGTCACCAACAGGCCAGGCGGCGGGTGTGCAGGCCGCCTCCAGGTGGCTGCCGGCGCCTGCTGTGTGGATGCCGGCCTGCTGCAGGGTGTGCAGGGTCTGGGCCAGGCCGGCCCGCCCCCAGTCCAGCACATGGTTGTTGGCCAGCACGCAGCCGTCGATACGCGCGGCCGTGAGGCAGCCGATGTTGGCCGGATGCATGCGGTAGTGAATGCCCTTGCCAGGCCAGGGCTTGCTGGCCGTTGTGATCGCCGTCTCCAGATTGATGATGCGCAGCGCGGGCTGGCGCCGTTCGATCTCGGCCAGGGCGTCGCCCCAGATGTAGTCCGGCGCGACCGGGGCCGGCACCGGCCCGTTGGCACGTTCGGCCAGCCGCACGTAGTCGCGTGCGTCGTGCACCCAGCTCTCGTACAGCACCGGCGCAACGGCGTGCGCCTGGATCTGGTCGATGCCGCGCCCGGTCATCACGTCGCCGGCGAGCCAGAGCGTGAGCAGGTCCTGGCTGGCAGCCATGCCTCAACCCTTGACACATACCAGCGGCTCCAGCCGCGCCACCTTGCGCGCGAGGCCGGCCGCGTCGGCTGCATCGACGACCGCGCTCACGTCCTTGTAGGCGTCGGGCGCTTCCTCTGCCACGCCGCGCATGGAGGGGCTGCGCACCAGGATGCCGCGGCGGGCGAGGTCGTCGACCACGGTGCGGCCGTCCCAGTTCCTGAGCGCCTGGTTCCGGCTCATGGCCCGCCCGGCGCCATGGCAGGCGGACGAAAACGCCAGGGATTCCGAGGCCGTGGTGCCCGCCAGCACATAGGAGCCCGTGCCCATCGAGCCGCCAATCAGCACTGGTTGGCCCGAGGCGCGCAAGGCCTGCGGCAGTTCGGGGTGGCCGGGCCCCCAGGCGCGCGTGGCGCCCTTGCGGTGCACATACAGTTCGCGCTGGCGGCCGTCGACCTTGTGCGTTTCCAGCTTGCAGGTGTTGTGCGACACGTCGTACAGCACCGGCAGTTGGGCCGAAGGCAGCAGGTCGGCAAACACGTCGCGCACCAGCTGGGTCAGGATCTGCCGGTTGGCCAGGGCGCAGTTGATGGCGGCGCGCATTGCGCCCAGGTACTCCTGGCCCAGGTCGGAGTGAATCGGCGCGCAGGCCAGTTCACGGTCGGGCAGCAGCAGGCCGTGGCTGGGGGCCGCCACGACCATGCGGCGCAGGAACTCGGTGCCGATCTGGTGGCCCAGCCCGCGCGAGCCGCAGTGGATCATCAGTACCACGTCGCCGGGCGCCAGGCCGTAGGCCGTTGCTATGGCCTCGTCGTACACCGCGGTCACCTCCTGCACTTCCAGGTAGTGGTTGCCGCTGCCCAGCGTGCCCATTTCCTCGCGCTGGCGCTTTTTGGCCTGCTCCGAAACAAACTTGGGTTTGGCGTGCAGCATCTGGCCGTGCTCCTCGATGCGTTCCAGGTCGGCGCTGGTGCCCCAGCCACGCCCGACCGCCCATTTCGCGCCGCCGCTGAGCATGGCGTCCATCTGCGCGCTGCCCAGCCGGATCGCCCCGGTGCTGCCGACGCCCGCTGGGATGCGCTCGAACAGCGTGTCGGCGAGCTTGGTTTGCACCGCCAGGATGTGTTCGCGGTGCAGCCCGGTGTGCAGGCAGCGCACGCCGCAGGAGACGTCAAAGCCCACGCCGCCGGCCGACACCACCCCGCCGGCATCGGCGTCAAACGCCGCGACGCCGCCTATCGGGAAGCCGTAACCCCAGTGGGCGTCGGGCATCACGTACGAGGCGCCCACAATGCCCGGCAGCATGGCCACGTTGACCGCCTGCTCCCAGACCTTGTGGTCCATGGCCCGCACCAGTTCTTCGCTCGCATAGATCATGGCCGGCACACGCATCTTTCCCTGCGCCGGAATTTCCCAGGCACAGGGCGCGTGTTGTTTCAAAAGCTTCAGGTCCATGGCTTTGAAAATACTTAAACATCGACCACGGTTTGCGCCAGCCAGCCGCCGTCAGAAGGGGCCACCCGCAAGGCGGTGTAGGTCGCACCCTTGATCTCAACCGCCGGCTGGTGGCGCTGCACCGACGCCGGCTCGCCGGTGGCTTGTGCCTCCAGGCGGGTGCCGTCGAGTTCCACATGGAAGCGGCCAAACAGCATGCGGCGCACAGCCATTTCGTAAACGAGTGCATTGAGCCACTCGACCAGCAGCAGCTCGTCGTCCGGCGCCGTGCAACGGATGTGCACGGTCGTGACCGGGACAACGCGGGGCGGGTCGGTGATCACGGCCGTCAGCGCCAGCGCCGCCTGTTCGAAGGCGGCGGCCTTGGTCGCGCCCAGGCCGCGCACGCCGATGTCGGCGCCGTGCTCGAAGTGTTCCCAATGGTTGTCCATGATGTCGATGTCGATGTCGATGGCGGTGGCAGAGGAAGGCGGGGGTGTGCTCTGGCCCTCATTTATGCGCCTGGGCGTCGAAGGCGGGTTTGACCATCCGCAAAAGGGGTGTGATCAGCAGCGCGATGTTTGCCGCCCTGTCCACAGTGCCAGGTAAAAAAACCGCCGGCTTGACCTTTGTCAACGCAGGCTGGGCGGCCTCTTCAACAATGGCTATTGATTTTTTCCAAGTACACGACAGTGAATTGGACTGCTCTCACCCTCGCCCTCTGGGAGAGGGTCGGGGTGAGGGATTGGGCGTTCCGACTGTCCTGAGTTTTGAAACGCTCCATAGTTTGATCGGTACAACCTGCGGCCGCCGGTGGCGCGCCGGCACCCGGGGAGGGAACTGGAGCATGTTGCTTTTTTCGCTGGATTCCGACGCCACCTTTGCGCACGCATTGGCGGCCGCCCTGGCCGTGCCGCTGGCGCCTCACGAAGACCGTAGCTTCGAGGACGGCGAGCACAAGCTCCGGCCCCTGGTGGACCCGCGCGGCCGGGATGCCTATGTGATCCACAGCCTGCATGGCGGACCGGTGGACAGCCCGCATGACAAGCTCTGCCATCTGCTGCTGTTCATGGCCACCCTGCGCGAGCATGGCGCGGCACGGGTGACGGCGGTGGTGCCCTACCTGGCCTATGCCCGCAAGGACCGGCAGACCAAGCCGTTTGACCCGGTCACCCTGCGTTATGTCGCCCAGCTGTTCGAGGCGGTCGGCACGGCGCAGTTGATCGTGCTCGAGGCCCACAACGTGGCGGCCTTCCAGAACGCCTTTCGCTGCACCACCCTGCATCTGGAAGCACACCGGGTGTTTGACGACCTGGTGCCCAAACTGGTTGGTGAAGGGCCGCTGGCCGTGGCTTCGCCGGACCCCGGCGGCGTGAAGCGGGCGCAGCTGTGGCGCGAGTCGCTGGAGCAAGCCTTGCAGCGGCCGGTCGGCTTTGCGATGGTGGACAAGCGCCGCAGCGCCGGCGTGGTCAGCAGCGACAACCTGGTGGCCGGTGAAGTGAGCAACTGCACCGTGCTGCTGCTCGATGACCTGATTGCCAGCGGCGAGACCATGCGGCGTGCGGCCGTGGCCTTGCGCCATGCGGGCGCGCGCGAGGTGCTGGCGTTTGCCGCGCACGGCCTTTTCACGGGCCAGGCGGGCGAGGTGCTGGGGGATGACAGCATCGCGAGCATCGTCGTGACCGACAGCGTGCCGGCCTTTCGCCTGCCGGCCGCGGCCACGGCACTTGGCAAGCTGCTGGTGGTGTCCGCCGCGCCGCTGTTTGCACGGGCCATCAGCACGACCCATGCGGCATGGACGCGATGACGGGCGCGCGGCCGGCCGGCCCGGCGAGGGCGTCCAGCGCGGCCATGGCGCAGGCGATGTAGCGGCTGGCGCGCGGCGGCCACTGGTCGGGCAGGCGTGGCACCGGGTCGAGCAGATGCGCCATCGCCAGGCGGGCGCGCACCAGGGCACGGTAGGCGGTGTACAGCTGCATCAGCGCCGGGGGCGGGTCGTCTCCCAGGGCGGCGGCGCAGCCCGAGGCGAGGCGCTGGCCAATCCACGGTGCGCCCGCCACCTCGCACTCCATGCCGAGGTAGGCGAGTTCGTCAAAAGGATCGGCCTGGCGCAGCTGCGGGTTGAACTCCAGGCAGTCGATGACCACGGGGGGCTGGAGCAGGCAGACGTGTTCGGGGCGCAGGTCGCCGTGCCCGTCGAGCACGCGCTGGCCGCACGCGCGTTCGCGCAGCAGGCCGGCACCCTGCGCCAGGGCCAGGTCCAGTCGGTCGATGGCCAGCGCGGCATCGGGCAGCTGGAACTGCGGTCGCAGCAGGACTTCCCGGTTGGCAGCCTGTTCATACTGGAAGCGGGCCAGGTAGTCGTCCGGGCTCAAGGCCACGGCCGGCGCGCTGCGGTAAAACGCGCCCAGCACGGCGACCAGCGCGTCGATGTCCTCGGGCGCGACACGGTCTTGCGCGATCAGCTGGTCCAGCATCCGGTCCCCGGGCAGACGCCGCATGCAGACCAGCCAGTCGACGGTTTCAACCGAACCGCTGGTTCGCGTGTGCAGGTGCGCCTGTGTTTCCGGCAGCAGTTCGAAGGCGCCGTCATGCCACTGCAGTGCCATCAGTCCCCGGTAGACGCCGGGGGCCAGGCGCCGGTTCAGCCTGACTTCTTCACGGCAATAAAATTCGCGCGCCGCCAGGGTGGTGAAGTCGAGGAAGGGGAAACGCACAGGCTTTTTGAGCTTGTAGACTTGGTCGCCGACCAGGAACACCCAGGACATGTGGGTTTCGATGCATTCGGGGGGCGACGCGGCAGCGCCGTAGGCCGTGGACCGTTGCAGGAATGCCAGCTTGTCAGCGAGGTCCGGTACCAATACAGCCCCTGATGAAACTGACCCGCCAGCCTTTTCAGGGGCTGGCGGCTGTGGTGAGGACCCCGGGTCAGTGTGTCGGGCTGACTCGTCTGGGGACGTCCTCATCCGTCCCGGTGTAGCACACCAGAACTCGGATCGATAACTCGACCCCCCCAGCTCCGTACCCCGCCGGCTTTGCTGAGCAAAACCCGCAAGATACATGTTCACTATAGTTTCCCCTGCGCGGCCTGTCTTTGAGAAATCTCAAATCAGGCCCAAAAACCGGGTTAAGAAGGTTTGGTCAGGCCGAGCGCCAGAAGCGCAGCGGCACCACGGTGTCGAGCAGGCCGTGCAGCAGGTGCAGGGTGGTCAGGGTGGGCGCCTTGTCGGGCCAGGCCGCATAACGCCCCGAAAAGGCCAGCCCCCGGCCAACCAGTCCGTCGTGCTGGTCGCTGAGCGCCAGCGCCATGGTGGCGCCCTGCGAAAAGCCGGCCAGTGCCGTGTCGGACTGCAGGATGCCAAAGCGCTCCTGCTGCTCGCGGATGAAACGGGCCAGCGCCGGCACGGCCTGGGCCACACGTTCGGCCCGGTTCGCATCGGTCAGCTCGAAGGTTGGAAACCAGTGGCGTTCGGTCTTGCCGAGGTGGATGGTTTCGACGCCTTCGGGCATCACGATGGCGGCCTCGGCAAAAGACTCACCGAGCAGGGTGGCCAGGTCGAGCATGTCCACGGCCGAACCGCCGGCGCCATGCAGCAGCACAAACAGCTGGCGCGGCGGGGTGGCGGGCAGGAGTTCCAGGGTTTCGAGGGGAGCGGCGCTCATGGGGCGGGCATGTTGTTGCTTATGCGCAGGTGGGGCCGGGTGCGTGGTTGACAAGCTGCCGTCTGCAGGGCCGCGCCCTCTCAGCCGGTGATGCCTTCGCTGCTCAGGTGCAGCACGCGGTCGGCGCGCGCGGCAGCGGTTTCCGAGTGGGTGACCAGCACCAGCGCGGCGCCGTGTTCACGGGTTTGCGCCACCAGCGCGTCCATCACCCGGGCGGCGGTGGTGGGGTCGAGGTTGCCGGTCGGCTCGTCGGCCAGCAGCAGGCGGGGGCGGTGGATCAGGGCGCGCGCGATCGCCACGCGCTGCAGCTGTCCACCCGAGAGCTGCTGCGGCAGGCGCTCGCCCAGGCCTGCGAGGCCGACGGCGGCCAGCATGGCCTGCACCCGCGCAGCGTCGTGCTGGCCGAGCAGCAACAGGGGCAGGGCGACGTTTTGCGCCACGTCCAGGTGCGGCAACACATGAAACGCCTGGAAGACGAAGCCGATTTTTTCACGGCGCAGCAGGGCGCGCTGGTCGTCGCCGAGCGCGCCCAGGTCCACGCCATCGAGCGATACCGAACCCGCGTCCCAGCTGTCCAGTCCGGCCATGCAGTTGAGCAGGGTGGATTTGCCGACGCCCGACTCGCCGACGATGGCGACAAACTCGCCGGGCGCGACCTGCAGCGAGACGTTGCGGAACACGGCAACGTCGCCGTAGTGTTTGCTGAGGTTCTGGACGATGAGGCTCATAAGGCTTGGTTCACCAGAGCCTGCACCTGCTGCACCGCGTCCGGTGCGTCACAGGCGACCACCTGCCGCTCCGGCATGGAGCGCAGCCAGGTGATCTGGCGCTTGGCGAGCTGGCGCGTGGCGGCAATGCCCCGCTCGCGCAGTTCGCCCATGGGAAAGGCGCCATCCAGGGCTTCCCAGGCCTGGCGGTAACCGACGCAGCGCATGGACGGCAGGTCGGGGTGCAGGTCGCCGCGCGCTCGCAGCGCCCGCACCTCGTCCAGGAAACCGGCCGCGAGCATGGCGTCAAAGCGCTGGGCGATGCGTTCGTGCAGCCAGGCGCGGTCTTGCGGTTCAAGGGAAATCAGGGTTCCAGCCCTTGTAGGTATTGCGCCACCAGCTACTTTTTCGATAGCAATCTTTTTCTGGAAAGACGACAGCGGCAGCCCCGTCAGGCGGAACACCTCGAGCGCGCGGGAGATGCGCTGCGAGTCGTTGGGTGCCAGCCGCGCAGCTGTCACGGCATCCACCGTGGCCAGCTCCGCGTGCAGCGCGGGCCAGCCTTTTTCGCCAGCCTCGGCCAGCAGGGTGGCGCGAATCGCCGGGTCGGCCTTGGGCATGTCGTCGAGCCCGTCGAACAAGGCCTTGAAATAAAGCATGGTGCCGCCCACCAGCAGCGGCAGCTTGCCGCGCGCCGTGATGTCGTTGATCAGGCGCGTGGCGTCGGCGACGAACTCGGCCGCGCTGTAGGCCTGCAGCGGGTCGCGGATGTTGATCAGGTGGTGCGGCACCGCGGCGAGTTCGGCCGGCGTCGGCTTGGCCGTGCCGATGTCCATGCCGCGGTAGACCAGCGCCGAATCGACGCTGATGATTTCCACCGGGTGGCGTTCGGCAATCGCAAAAGCGGCAGCGGTTTTCCCCGACGCCGTCGGCCCCGCCAATGCCACATAGCGTGAAAGCGTCATGGACGCGCGGGCGCGGCCAGCGCCGCCGGCTCGCCATGGCGCTGCACCAGCGTCCAGGAAATCAGCGCAATGCACACGCTCCAGAACAGCACCCCGTAGGCCAGCGGATACACCGTGCCGTCCAGGTGGCGGCCCAGCCAGCCGCCCATGGCAAAGGCCGCCAGCATCATCAGAAAGCCGTTGAGCGCCGAGGCCGCGCCCGCCGCGCCCGGAAACGGCCCGACGGCGCCGCTCTGGCTGCAGGGCTGGTGCACGCCGTGCGCAAAGATGAAGAGGTAGTAAGGCAGCAGCAGGGCCCAGACGTTGTGGACACCGGCCCAGGCCAGCGCGCTGATCAGCAGGCCGCCGCTGAGGGTGAGCCCGCCGGCCATGGCCACCGAACGGCGCACGCCGAAGCGCGGCAGCAGCCGGCGGCACCAGAAGGTGCCCAGCACATAAACGAAGGACATCGAAAACATCACCAGGCCGTACTGTGTTTTGGACAGGCCCAGCACCTTGATGAAAACAAAGGACGAGGCCGCGAGAAAGGTGAACAGCCCGCCATAGGAGGCTGTGGACAGCGCCGAGAACGCGACAAAGGTCGGGTTGCGCACAATCGCCCACCAGGTGCGCACCAGCGTGGCTGGCTCCAGCGCGCGCGGGTTCTTCCGGCCGATGCTTTCCTCGAAACGCAGGGCAATCATGGCGAGCGCCGCCGCGCCGAACACGGCCAGCGCCAGCAGCGCCACGCGCCAGTTGAAAACGTCGGACAGCAGGCCACCCAGCGGCGCGCTCAGGCAGGCGATCACGCCCAGTCCGCTCAGGCCGCGGGACATGGCGCGCGCACCGGCCAGCGGCGTGTAGAGGTCGCGCACGATGGCGCGCGCGCACATGACGGCCGCACCCATGGCCGCGCCCTGCACGATGCGCCAGGTGATCAGCAGCGCCATCGACGGCGCCAGCGCGGCGCCTATGGCCGCCAGCACGTAAGCGCCCAGGCCCCACAGCAGGATGGGCCGGCGCCCGAACCGGTCCGACAGCGGACCCCAGAAAAGTTGCGACACGCCGAACGCCAGCAGCAGCCCGGTGAGTGTGAGCTGGGCCTGTGCCATGGGTGCGGCAAAACCCTCGGTCAGTGCCGGCAGCGCCGGCAGGTAAAGGTCGGTGGTGATGGGCTGGATGCCCAGCAGCAGGGACAGCACCAACACAATCAGCGCGGGCGACATGGCTGGCGATTCGGCGACCACCGCGGGGGCAACGGAGGCAGGAGCAGGGGGCGTGGCGGACATTGATCTGAGCGTATCAGATAGCCGCGCGCCGGGTGGCGGCGCGGGGTGGGGCGCGTGCCGGCGCCGGCCTATTTCAGGCTGAACAGCTGTGCCAGCGCCTGGCGGTACTGCGCCTGCCCGACGGAGTTGGTATTGTGGTGCGAGCCGCCCTCGACCAGCATGAACAGCTTGGGCTGCGCGGCGGCCTCGAACAGCTTGCGCCCGAGGTCGGGCAGGATCAGCCGGTCTTCACCGCCATGCACCACCAGCAGCGGCGAGCCGATCTTGCCGACCTTGCGGGCGGCCTCGAAGCGCTGGGTGATCAGCAGCGACATCGGCATCCATCCCCATTTGGAGGTGCTGACCACGTCGGCAATCGAGCTGAAGGTGCCTTCGACAATCGTGCCGCTTTCGTCGTTGACTTCGGTGGCGAGATGGATGGCAATCGGGCCGCCCAGCGAGTGGCCAAAGACATAACGGGGCCGGTCCGGGTATTTTCTGGCGAGCCAGTCCCACGCGGCGCGGGCATCTTCGTAGGCGGAGTCTTCCGAGGGCAGGGCCGCGCTGCTTTTGCCGAAGCCGCGGTAGTCCACGCCGAGAACGGAAAAGCCCAGCTCCTGCATGCGGCGCATGCGCGGGGCCGACCCGGTCACGTTGTAACGCGCGCCGTGCAGGTACAGAAGAATGGGGCCGCCAGGCTGTTCGGCAGGCAGCCACAGCCCGTGCAGGGTGGCCCGCTCATCACCGCTGGCTTTGGCCTTGAAGCCGATCCAGACGTCGTCCATGCCTTCGGCCGCGGCCAGGCCGCCGCTCCAGCTGCGGTCGCTGGGCTGGAAGATCCAGGCGCGCTGCCGCTCGTCCAGCGTGCTGCAACCGGCGAGAACGGCAATAACAAGGGACAGGGCGGTGGCGGCGAGCAGGGTCCAGCGTTTCATAGGCATAAGTGAGTGGCCAGAGAGGTAAAAAGTTCGCGCTGTCAGGAATTTTCTACGGCAAGCCGGTTTCCTGCCAGGTCTATGGCGTGAATTTCCGGCAAGGTCGGCGGCAATGGGCGGGGTAAGCCCTGGCAACAGCACTTCATCAAAAAGTCGCTTGCATGCACCATAGTGGGACATTTATCCGCGGAGACACGCTCAAGCCGCCGTTCGACAAGCCTTACGACTTTGCGCTTGCCAACAACAGCCGCACTTTTGCCGACCTGCTGACGCCCGCTGGCCTGAAGGAGTTCAAAACCTACGCCGACGGCATCGGCCCCTGGAAGGCCTACCTGTTGCCGGCGCGGCAGGTGGACGCCAATGGCGACGGCCTGACCGACGAACGCGACCGCATGTTGCTTTCGCCTACGCCGGTGGTCAGGGATGCGCATGCGGCAGGCCTGTTTGTGCACCCGTTCACCTTCCGCAGCGAGACCAAATGTCTGGTGTCTGACTACCGCGGCGACGCGGACGCTGAGTACCGAAAATTTTTCGAGATGGGCGTGGACGGCGTGTTCAGCGACTTTCCGGAGACGGCCGTGAAGGCGCGGGCGCGCTGAGGCTGCTTCGTGTCAGGTGCGGCCGTTTGCCCGGCTACTTGGCTTTAAGCGACTTGATTTCATTTGTCTCGCGGTTGGGCGCTTGCACAAGCAAGGCGCTGTCCAGCCATTGCAGCAGGCGGTCGCCATACACGTGGCACTTCTTTCGTTCCAGCTTGGCTATGCAGCGTTCGCCCTCCAGCACAATCAATCCGCGCACAATGGATTCGCGCGTCGTGCCCAGGAGTTCGGCCAAGGCGGTGTGCGTGGGTAACTGGACGATGGGACTGCCCTGAACGTCGCTCAGGAGAAGCAGGGTGTAGGCGAGCTGCTTGACCAGCGTGCGCAGGCGCATGGCGGCCGACCAATCGGCTGTCAGCCCGAAGGAGTGTATGCAGCCGTTGATCAAATGCTCGCGAAACGCGTCAGCCCAAGGGGTTTTCTCTTCCAGATGCCGAATGGAAAATTCACAGTAGCGGCCCGCCGATACCGCCACCCCGGATACCTGGTTGTGCCGTCCAAAGCAGCCGTACATTCCAAATATCGATCCGCGGCCAGCGATGCCGATAGGGCGACGGCGGCCATCCTTGCCGCTACGGTAACCAAAGACGGTACCCACCTTGATGATCTTCACACTGGAGGCTATTTCTCCTTCCGGGGAAATTTCATCTCCATTGCGAAATGCACTCTCGCGAACCAGGGGTGAATCAATTGCCAAGTCTTCGGGCGCCAGTATTCCCACGATGCAGTTCGATCGGGTCGCGCAGGCCATGCAGTTGGTGCGGCCGGGCTGCCCGGTCGGGCTTGTTATTTTGTGGGGACTACTCATGTGGCATTTTTTTGCAATCTAAATAGCTAAATAACCGACCCTGATCACGTGTGTCTGTAACTATTTTTACATCAATTCACCTTGATGTCTGGGTGATGCTGTTGCAAATGTGACCAATCCGACAGTTTGAAAAGTTTGATCGCGTTGCGTGCCGGATACGAAGCGGGTCAGTGGTCAGCTGGTTACTTCGCAAGAAACGCTTGATTGCTCACAGTGGTGTTCTTTTCTCCACTGGGCAATAGTCGATGAGCTCCGCAACGTAAAGCTTTAGGCATCAAATAACCATGTTCTGGAAAACCAACTAATTACAAATTGAGATAAATCAAAAGCTTTTTTTTGAATCGGTGCCAGGGAACCTGTATCTCGTTGAGGACGCATCTGCCTCGTAGAAATTGGAAACATGGTTATGAGAACACGATCGCCTTTAAGTAATGCGCTCCACCAGGCAGCGAATCACGCCGTACCCAGCCTGTTTCAGATTGATGGTTGCGGCAGCGTTTCGGTCTATCCGAAGCAGAACTGCTATGTAACGGACATCCAGGACTGGGATGCGGCCTATCAGTCCCATCCCGAACAGATCTCGATCAAGTCGGTAGCCTGGGGCCTGCCACCAAGCGACGCCTTGCCGCTGATGGAATTGCAGTGGCGTGCGGCCTATCACTGCGCGCTGTGGAATCAACTGTCCGAGGTGGAAGTCAATGACCTGATCCGGCTGCGGTCCTGGCCCAACCTCACCAGGCTGCCGCTTGAGCTGGTGGCGCCGGTGACACAGATCTGCGCGCTGTTGTGGCGCAAGCCTGCAGTTGGATTCCTGATCCCGCGGGTACTCGATGCCGATGCAACACAGGTTCGCGCCTTGCTGGAAGTTCTGCAGGGCTTTGGTCATATCAAGGTGTCCAGGACGGTGCTGGGTCCACAGCCTGCGGCATCTCCAGATGCCGGAGAAGACTCGCTGGGCACCGGGGATTCGCAGGGTGCTTACATGGCCCAGCCTGCCGGCACGCTGGTCGGCAAGTTATGGCGCCGGCTGGTCGGCCATTGAGAGGCATTGACATGGAATGGGCAATCCTTTTTGTGGGGTCGGTAGGCGCGGGCAAGACGCAGGCCATACGGACCATCAGCGACATCGACGTCGTCGATACCGAGGCCGATGCGACGGACGAGACCGCGCTGCTCAAGCAAAACACCACAGTGGCCATGGACATGGGTGTCATGCTGCTGGGCGCGCATGACAAGGTGCGGCTTTATGGGGCACCCGGGCAGGACCGTTTCGACTTCATGTGGGACATTCTTCTGGAGCAGTCCAGGGGGGTGGTTTTGTTCATCGACCACAGCCGCCCGAATCCCGTGAACGATCTCGCGCATTACATGGAGCAACTGACCCGGCGCATGGAGGGCCGGATTCTTCCGGTGGTCATCGGCGTGACCCACACGGACATGGGCGAACCAGCCAATCTCGATGTCTATCGCGATTTTCTGGGGGAGCCTGCCTCGATCAATCGCCGACAAGCAGTGCCTGTGCTGGAGACCGATGCCCGCAGCCTGCACGACGTGAAAACGCTGCTGTTGGCGCTGACCTCCATGCTGGACATGAATGAGCGCTTTCCCTCGCGGTCATCGGCTGGCGGGGGGCTGCATGCTTGATCCCGTCATTCTTGAACTGGTGGACTATGGCGTGGCGTTTGGTGACCGCGGGGTTCTGCGCTCTGTCAGTTTTTCGATGCCGGTGCGGGGCTGCACGGTGTTACTCGGGCCTTCGGGAACCGGGAAGTCCACACTGCTGCGCACCCTGGCGGCCTGCAACCACGCCAACCCGGCGCTGCGTACCTGGGGCGCGGCACGCTACAAGGCGCGGCCCTGCACGGCGGACCATCACCCGGCCCTGATGATGCAGCATTCCAGGCTGCTGGTGTCGAATGTTCTCGAAAACCTCGTGTGTGAACTTCCCGGCCGTTCATCGCTGACCCGGCCGATGCAGATGGAGATGGTGGCAGAAATGCTCACCCGCTATGGCCAGACCGGCTTGCTCGACGCCTTGTCCCAGAAGGTGATAGAGCGCAGCCCCGGCGAGCAGCGCATGGTTTCCCTGCTGCGCATGATGATGGCCAATCCCCCGCTTTTGATGGTCGATGAACCGACCACCGAGCTCGATGCGGACGCCGCCGAGTCGATGCTCGGGCTGCTCGAGCAGCTGTCCACCGAACGCGCCGTTCTTGTCGTGCTGCACCACCTGCAGCAAGCCAGGCGGCTGGCCGGGCAAGTCGTGCTGCTGGCCAACGGCGTGGTCGAAGAGGCTGCGCCAGGGGAGGCCTTCTTTTCTGCGCCGCGCAGCGAGTGCGCCAAGGCGTTTTTACGCACCGGCTCCTGCCCCGAGTTTGATGGTGCGGCGCTGAGGGCTCAAGCCGAGTCTGCTCCGGTCGAGCCGGCCTTCACCGAAGTGCTGCCAGCGATACATCCCCGCAGCGCGGCTTATGGCCCGCGTGGCTTTCTCTGGCTCTTGCCTGGCCATCTCGCGGGGACGCCCTGGCCCGGTGTGGTGCATGACGTTCGTTATGACCTCGAGGCCTTGCGCTCTGTGGGCATCACGCGCCTGATCACGCTCACCGAGACGCCCTTCGATGCAGCACTTGCGGACGGGTATGGCATCGCCTGCACTTTCAGTCCGATGCCGGACATGGCGCCACCTACGCTGTCACAAGGCCTTGACCTGTGCCGGCAGATTGACGCCTGCATCACGCGGGGCGAGGTGGTCGCCGTGCACTGCCGTGCCGGACTGGGGCGAACCGGGACCGTGCTCGCCGCCTACTGGTTGTGGCGCGCCGCCGGACGCATTGATGCACCGAAGGCGCTGGAGGATGTGCGCCGCATTCACGCGGGCTGGGTTCAGTCCAGCGCGCAGGTTGAATTTCTGGAGAAATTTGCACTGGTCGTTGCAAACGCGGATTCCGACCCGGATTCCGTTGACGACCCGAGTCCGGCGCGAGACGTCGCCGGGCTCGCCATCAACTGTTAAACGTCAAACCACTCACAAGGAAAATTTGCAATGAGCTTAGATAATGCGCTTCAGAAGGCCGTGACGACCGTGCCCGAATGTGTGGCCGCTGGGTATATTGATCTTTCGTCCGGCATGCTGTTGGGCATCAAGTCGGTCGACTCCCATCCCAGCCAGGTCATCGAACTGCTCGCGGCTGCGACCGCCGACCTGTTTCAGGGGCCGAACGTGCAGGCGATTGAGAAACTGTTCAGGTCTGCCCGTGGCGTGCCGGAAAACGGCCAACACTATTTTCAGGAAATCATTGTCAATAGTGACAATCTGATCCACGTCTTCCTGCGCGGCAAGAAGCAGGAACAGGTGGCGACTTTCGTCTGCCGCAAGGGCGCCAACCTGGGCATGGTGCTCACCAAGGCCCGCTCCATCATGGTTGAAATTGAAGCTTCCTTTTAATTGGGGCCGCAGCCTGCGGACCTGACCGAGACCCCCGCGCCGCAAAACTGCGGCGCAGTTCGAGGACCCCATGTCATGACGATGGATGCCAATAAATCCCCCGCGGAACAGTTCGCGCACAAGGCCCGTGGGCAGTTGCGGACCCTGCGGGCAGCTTCCGACTGTGTCAGCTCCTGTGCACTGGTGAGTTACGACGGACTGGTGGTTGCGGCCGTGCTTGCCGATGGTGTTGACGTCGATCGTTTCGGCGCCATGTGCGCGTCGCTGCTGGCACTGTCCACCCGCGCCGCCAAGGAGGTGGAGCGCGGCGTATTGCGCCAGATCATTCTGGATGGGGAGCACGGGCCCGTGCTGCTCACACGGGCCGGGGCCAGTGGGGTGCTCGCGGTCGCGGCCGATCCCACCAAGAGCCTTGGAAAACTGATTCTGGATACCCGGACGACGGCCAGTGCGCTGGCCAGCCTGCAACTGGGCGGAATGGCGGCATGACTGAAGCTGTTCCTGTCCATATCGACGGCGTCGAGTTGACGCTGCGCGTGAACGAAAATCTTCTCGATGCCTGTCAGCGCAGCGCGATCGAGCTGCCGTTTTCCTGCCGTGCCGGCAGCTGTCACACCTGTCTGCTGCGCTGCACCGAGGGTGTGGTGCCCGCGCAGGCGCAGCGCGGGCTCATGCCCTCGCTGCGCAGCCTGGGCTATCTGCTGGCATGTCAGTGCCAACCGACGAGTGCCATGACACTGACACGTCCCAGCCAGGCTGACATGGTGACCTCGTGCCAGCTGCTGACATCTGCGGGGACCGACGCATCCTTCCGATTCATGCAATTCGAAACCACCCGGCTGCTGACCTGCCAGCCGGGTCAGCGCCTGCTGCTGGTGACCGACGCGGAGCCCGCCCCATTGATCGAGGTCACGGCGACCTGTCCCGAGACGCACATGGTCGACGCGCTCATGCATTGCCCGCCGGGCGGCATCTTCCCGTCCTGGCTGGATGCAGCCGACGCCTTTGGCCAGGAGTTCGAAGTGCGCGGTCCGGTCGGCGCTGGCGGTGATGGCCTCGCGGGAAAAGCCGATGTGCCGGCGGAATCGCAAGCGCCTGCGCCTGACCCGACGCTCTGGACGGAGCTCGATGGTGGTGCCACTGTCAGGGCAGTGCTCGAGGATTTCTACAGTCAGGTTTACCAGGATCAGCTGCTGGCCCCGTTTTTCCAGAAGGTCACGCGGGACCGTTCCATAGACAAACAATATTCTTTTCTCAAGCAGCTGATGACAGGTGAGCGCGTATATTTCGGCGACCGGCCGCGCAACGCCCACCACTGGATGGTGATTTCGAATGAGCTTTTCGACTACCGGCAAGCGCTCATGGTCCGCACCCTGGAAAAGCATGGCCTGACTGCGCTGCAGATCGCGCGCTGGACACGCCTGGAGCTGCATTACCGGCGCGATATCGTCAAGTCCGCTGCCTGGCCGCGTCATGTGAATGGGGTGGACCTGCCGCTTGACGGCTACGCCAACGAAACACTTTCGGCCGGCACCTTGTGCGACCACTGCGGGGCCGCAATCGACGCCGGCACCATGGTGAAATACCATGTGCGTCTGGGCCATATCAGTTGCCCAGGCTGCGCTTCAGGCGGACCGCAGGTGTTTGCCAGCAGCGACGGTGCATGTGATGCACCCGCCTGAAACGCTTCGCTTCATCGAGGTCACAGCGACAGGTGTGCTGCATTGGCTGGCGCAGCCTGACGCAGGGCCGGAGCGCGCGGTGATCGAATGCCTGCTGTCCATGGATGGTCGGCGTCCGGTCAATTTGCGCGCCATGAGCGCCAGCTTGTCCTGGCCCATGGCACAACTGGCCCGGGTGCTGTTTGCCCTGAATCGCTCACAGGGGATTCAGGTTGACATCGATATCCCCCTGCGGGATGAATCTGGTGGCGACGCGCTGGCCGGCCTGGACAACGATCTGCAGACGCTGGCCGGCACCGGCCAGCGCGCATTGCTGGTCAGCAGCGATGGACTTTGCCTGGCGGCCATTGGATGGTCTGATGAAGAGGCAGAGCAGATGGCCGGCAGGCTTGCTTCTGAGAGCGGGCAGGAAAACACGGCACCAGTGCTGACCTGGTTTTTTGCGCGCGAGCGCGTGGTGCTCTGCGCCGACGCAGGTGTCGATCAGCGCGATCCCGCCTGGGTCGGTGTGGCGCGCCGGCTGTTGCGGGCCTGTGGCCCCCTGGGGCTTGCGCCCGGGCTCGCCTGATGGCGTCGGATGAATTCCTCGCGGCATGGGCTCGCCTGAATGTGGACTGTCCGCAGGTTCAGGGGGCCGTTCTAGCCACCCGCGAGGGGCTGCTGCTGGCTGCGAGCGGATGCCTTCAAGACGAAGCGTCGGCGGCCAGCGCTGCCGACCTGGCCGAGCGTGTGGACCAGAATCTGTCTCTCATGGTTTCGACGCAGTGTTCCGAGCTTCTGATCTGGGCCGCCCCCTCGGTCTGGTACCTGACACGGCTGGCGGTGCCGTGCGTGCTGATGGTCTGCGCTACGCCGGCATGTCGAACGGGTGCGCTGCGGCTGGCCGGACAAAACGTCGCCCGCCAACTGTCGCAGCTGCTGGTTCAGTCCGAGCTCAGCGCCCGCGAAGAAAGAGACTGTCCAGCTCCCTGATCGTGAGCTGGCGCCAGGTCGGGCGGCCGTGGTTGCACTGGTCGGACCGTTCGGTGGCTTCCATCTGGCGCAGCAGGCCGTTCATTTCATCGATGGTGAGTTTGCGGTTGGCGCGCACCGCGCCGTGGCAGGCCATGGTCGAGAGCAATTCGTTTTGCGCGCGCTGGATCACCGTGCTGGCGTCGTGCTGCGCGAGTTCGGCCAGCACGCTGCGCGCCAGTTCCACCGCATCGCCCTGGGCCAGGCTGGTCGGCACCGCACGTACCGCCAGGGTGCGTGGCGAAAACGGCGTGATTTCCAGGCCCAGCGCTTTCAGGGTGTCGGTATGCGCCTCGGCGGCGGCGACTTCCTGCGGCGTGGCGGCGAAGGTGGCCGGAATCAGCAAGGGCTGGCTGGCAATGCTGGCGCTGTCGAGCTGGCTTTTCAGCCGCTCGTAGACGATGCGCTCGTGGGCCGCGTGCATGTCCACAATCACCAGGCCCTGGATGTTTTCAGCCAGGATGTAGATGCCCTGCAGCTGGGCGACGGCGCGGCCCAGCGGCCAGTCGCCCGGAGGCAGGTCGGTGTTGTCCGTGCCCGCATTTTCCGTTCGCCCTGAGCCTGTCGCAGGGCTGCCCGGCGGCGCAGGCGGCGTCTGCGTGGCCATTCCAGCCTGCGTGTCTTGCGGCTTGACGGGCCACATCGCCTCAAAGTCGGAGACATGCGGATTCTGCCGGTAGGGCAGGTTTGCTCCGAAATTGATAGCTGGTTGCGCCCAAGGGGAAAGGGCTGGAGGCTGATTTGATTCAAAGTTTGGTGCAGGCGTGCCGCTGGCCGCGGCCAATGCCGCTGCAGCCGCCCGCGGCGCTGCCAGGGCGTTTTCGACCGCGTGCCGCACCGCCTGGTGCACTTCGCGGCTGTCACGAAAACGCACCTCGATCTTGGTCGGGTGCACATTGACGTCCACCCGCGTCGGGTCCATGGTGACGTAGAGCGCGTAGACCGGCTGGCGGTGGCCGTGCAGCACGTCCTCGTAGGCGCTGCGTGCGGCGTGGGTCATCACCTTGTCGCGCACATAACGGCCGTTGACGTAGGCAAACTGCTGGTCGGCGCGCGAACGCGCCGCGTCCGGAATGCCGGCGCGGCCGGTCACGCGCAGTGCGCCGGCGCTGTAGTGCACCGCCACGCTCTGCTCCAGCAGTTCGCTGCCCAATACATCAGCCAGGCGCTGGTCATGGGCCGTCTCGCCGGTGCAGGCGCGCCACTGTTCGACGAGTTTGCCTTCGTGCCAGATCGCAAAACCCACGTCGGGCCGCACCAGCGCGTGGCGGCGCACGGCCTCGATGCAGTGCGCCAGCTCGGTCGCGTCGGTTTTCAGGAACTTGCGGCGCGCCGGCGTGGCATAAAACAGCTCGCGCACCTCCACCGTCGTGCCGCGCGCGCGCGCGGCCGGTGTCAGTTCGCCGGAGCGGCCATCGAGCTGCCAGGCGTGCGCCGCGTCGCCGCTGGCCGAGGCGTCGGAGCTGCGCGACAGCAGGCTCATGTCGGCAATCGAATTGATGGCGGCCAGCGCCTCGCCGCGAAAACCCATGGTGCCCACGGATTCGAGGTCCTGCAGCGAGGCGATCTTGCTGGTGGCATGGCGCCTGAGCGCGATGGCCAGCTCCTCGCGCGGGATGCCCAGGCCGTCGTCCTCGACCGAAATCAGCCGCACGCCGCCGGCCAGCAATCGCACCGTGACCTGCCGCGCGCCGGCGTCCAGCGCGTTGTCGACCAGCTCCCGCACCACCGACGCCGGGCGCTCCACCACCTCGCCGGCCGCAATCTGGCTGACGAGTTCGTCGGGCAGTTCGCGGATGGGGCGGCGTGGCGGCGGAAGGGAGGAGAGGGGGGCGGCAGGGGTCACCTTGTGATTCTAGGTGGAAGTGATTTTTTCTTTCCCTTGGCTTCCGGATGGGGGCGCCGTCGCGTGTTGGCCGGGGCGAGACCCGGCTTGCAGGCAGACTGAAGTGGGTCGATGCAAACCACCATGTCAAAATCACCCCCATGGAACTTCTTGCTTTTCTGATGGACTTCATCCTTCATGTGGACAAACACCTGGAGGCTTTTACACAAAGCTACGGCGCCTGGGTTTATGCCTTGCTCTTCCTGATCATTTTTGTGGAAACCGGCGTGGTGGTCATGCCTTTCCTGCCCGGCGATTCGCTGTTGTTCGTGGTGGGTGCCCTCTGCGGGGTCGGCCTGCTGAGCCTGCCGGTGGCCATTGCCGTGATGCTGGTGGCAGCCATCCTGGGCGACCAGTGCAACTATTCGATAGGCCGGCACTTCGGGCCCAAGGTGTTCCAGTGGGAGCAGTCGCGGTTTTTCAACAAGCGCGCATTCAACCAGGCGCACGAGTTCTACGAGCGGTATGGCGGCATCACCATCATCATTGCGCGCTTCATGCCTTTCGTTCGCACTTTTGCGCCTTTTGTGGCGGGCGTGGCCGAGATGAGCCGCACCAAATTCACCGCCTACAACGTGATTGGCGCGCTGATCTGGGTGGTGGGCCTGTGCACGGCCGGTTATTTGTTCGGCAACCTGCCCTGGGTGCAGGCCAACCTGAGCAAGATCATCTGGGCCATGATCCTGATTCCCGGGCTGTTTGTGCTGTATGGCGCCTGGAAAGCCAGCCGATCTGCCCGGCAACCGGCGCACTGACGGGTTTTTCTGCTGTATTGACCCAGGGCCGGGCGGGCGCGTCTGCGCGGTGCACACTGCACCGGAGAACTCCCCGTTTCCAACAAGCTGCCCATGACTGTCACCGCGATCGATTTTTCCACCGTCCACACGCTTCCCGAACTGCTGGCCTTTCGGGTGGCCCGCAGCCCGCAGGCCGAGGCCTACCGCGAATATGATGCCGGCCCCGGCCGCTGGGTCGCGACCACCTGGGCGCAGGCCGGCGAGCGTTTTGCCCAATGGCGCCAGGCGCTGGCGGCCATGGACTTGCCGAAACACGCCAGCATTGCCATCCTGCTTCCCAATGGACTGGATGCCGTCAGCCTCGACCAGGCGGCCCTGGCGCTGGGCCATGTGCCCGTGCCGCTGCATGCGCTGGACAACCCGGGCAGCATTGCCTACATCCTGGCGGACTGCGAGGCGGCGCTGCTCATGGTTTCGTCCCTGGCGCAGTGGCATGCGATCAGGGCGCTGGGCGTGGCCATGCCGACGCTCAGGCGCGTCGTGGTCTGCGATGAAGCCGTGGCGCCCGATGCTGGCAGCGCCGACGTGCCCGTGTATTCGCTGGCCGACTGGCTGGCGGCCGGGCAAGGCCAGGAGCGCGCTTTTGTGCCGCCGTCCGGGGACGACCTGGCCGCCATCGTCTATACCTCAGGCACCACAGGCAAGCCCAAGGGCGTGATGCTCACGCACCGCAACGTGGTGGCCAATGTGCAGGCCATCCTGGCGCGCGTGGTGCCCACGGTGGGCGATGTGTTCCTCTCATTTTTGCCGCTGTCCCACACCTTTGAACGCACCGCGGGCTACTACCTGCCGATGGCGTCCGGAAGCTGCGTGGTCTATGCGCGGTCGGTGTCGCTGCTGGCCGAAGACCTGAAAACCGTGCGCCCCACGGTGCTGATCTCGGTGCCCCGCATCTATGAGCGGGTGTTTGCCAAACTGCAGGAAACCCTGGCCACCTCGCCGTTGAAGACCCGCCTGTTCGAGGCCACCCAGGCCGTGGGCTGGCGGCGTTTTTGCCGGTCGCAGTGCCTGCCGCTCGCCGCGGGCGAGGGCAGTGCCTGGGCCTGGCTGGACCCGCTGCTGTGGCCCTTGCTGGACCGCCTGGTGGCGCGCACCCTGCGCGCGCAGTTTGGCGGGCGGGTGCGGGTGGCCGTCAGCGGTGGTGCGCCGCTGTCGCACGCCGTGGCCCGCTGCTTTCTGGGGCTGGGTCTGCCCCTGCTGCAGGGTTACGGCATGACGGAAACCTCGCCGGTGGTGGCGGCCAACGGCGTGGAAGACAACGACCCGGCCACCGTGGGCCGCGCCTTGCCGGGGATGGAGGTGCGCCTGGGCGAGAACCGCGAACTGCAGGTGCGCGGCCCGTCGGTGATGCGAGGCTACTGGAAACGGCCCGAAGACACGGCGCGGGTGCTGACGCCCGACGGCTGGCTGTCCACCGGCGACCAGGCGGACATCACGGACGGGCGCATCCGCATCTTGGGCCGCATCAAGGAAATCATCGTCACCTTGACCGGCGAGAAAGTGCCGCCGGGCGACCTGGAACTGGCCATCGCGGTTGATCCCTTGTTCGCACAGGTGTTTGTGGTCGGCGAGAACCAGCCTTTCATCGCCTGCGTGGCGGTGGTGAACCCGGCCGAATGGCGCCGGCTGGCCGAGGCGCTCGGGGTCGACCCCGATGACGCGGCCAGCCTGAACCTGCCGGCGGTGCACCAGGCCGCGCTCAAGCGCATGGCGGCCCAGACCGCGAATTTCGCGCGTTATGCCATGCCGCGCGCCGTGCTGCTGACCACCGAGCCGTGGACGATCGAAAACGCGCTGATGACCCCGACACTCAAGCTCAAACGCAACAACCTGATGAAGCGTTTTGCGCAGGAGATCGAGGCCATGTACCAGCCGCAGGCGCGGCGGGGTGGCGGGTCCGCATAAACCCTGTTTCCCGGAAATGATAAGTGAGCTTATGATTATGGGATAAACCACAGGCCGGACAGCCGGTCGGGAAGATGTTTGCATGATGGCTGATCAACCCCTTTCCCGCTGGAGCGAGCCCGGCTCCAGCCGCGTGCCCTTCTGGGCCTACACCGACGCGCAGCTTTACCAGCGCGAGCTCGAGAAGATTTTCTACGGCCCGCACTGGTGTTATGTCGGGCTCGAAGTCGAGATCCCCAACTTGGGCGACTTCAAATTAAGCCACGTCGGCGAACGCCAGGTCGTGATGGTGCGCGACCGGGTTGCGCCGAAAGACCGGGACACCGATCACGGCATCCGAGTGGTCGAAAACCGCTGCGCCCATCGCGGCGTGCGCTTTTGCCAGAACGGGCAGGGCAATGCGCGCAGTTTTGTCTGCCCCTACCACCAGTGGACCTACAAGCTCAACGGCGACCTCGCTGGTTTGCCCTTCAAGGATGGTGTCAAGGAGGGCGACTGCGTCAATGGCGGCATGCCCGAAGGGTTCGATCTGAAAGACCACGGCCTGACCAAGTTGCGCGTGGCGGTGCTGCACGGCCTGGTGTTTGCCACCTTCAGCGAGGCGACCGAGCCGCTGGAAGATTACCTGGGCCCGAACGTGATGCCCTGGCTGGACCGCATCTTCAAGGGTCCTTCGACGGGGCTCAGGACAGGCCGGGAACTCACCTTGCTGGGCTACAACCGTCAGCGTATTCCGGGCAACTGGAAGCTGATGATGGAAAACATCAAGGACCCCTACCACCCCGGTCTGCTGCACACCTGGTTTGTCACTTTCGGCCTGTGGCGCGCCGACCAGAAAAGCCGCATGGTGATGGACGCACACGGCCGCCACGCAGTGATGATCTCGCGGCGCAACGAGGGCGGGCAGAACGCGGCGGTGACCGAGGGCGTGACCTCGTTCAAGGCCAACATGGCGCTGCACGACGACCGCCTGCTCGACGTGGTGCCGGAAGCCTGGTGGAAGATTGATGATCCCTCGAATCCCGGCACCGACATCACGCCGACCGTGACCATGATCACGCTGTTTCCCAGCCTCATCATCCAGCAGCAGGTCAACTCGCTGAGCACGCGCCACATCGTGCCGCGCGGCGAGGGCGAGTTTGATTTTGTCTGGACACATTTCGGTTTTGCCGACGACACGCCCGAGATGACGCGGCGCCGCCTGCGCCAGGCCAACCTGTTCGGGCCGGCCGGTTTTGTCAGCGCCGACGACGGTGAGGTCATCGAGTTCAGCCAGGACGGTTTCCGCCAGGGCGGGGAAGGGCGTTCGACGCTGTGCGAACTGGGCGGTACCGGCACCGAGGCAACCGAACACATGGTGACCGAGACGCTGATCCGCAGCATGTACGCCTACTGGAAGAAAGTGATGGCGGTATGAGCGCACTTGGCGAGGGGCCCCACAAAGTGGGGATCGACACAGCGCGAATGCCGCCGGCCGCCGACACCTGGGTGTTGGCAGAGGGTGTGATGACGGAGGCGGCGCCATGAGCAGTGTGACGCTGGAACGGCTGGGGCTTCAGTTCGAGATCGACCAGCTCAACGCGGCTTATGCGGCCGTGCTGGACGAGAAACGTTTCGATGCCTGGCCGGAGTTTTTTCTGGAGGACGGACGTTACACCGTGCAGGCGCGCGAAAATTTCGACCGCGGCCTGCCGCTGGCGCTGATGGACCTGGAAAGCCGCGGCATGATGAAAGACCGCGTCTACGGCATCACGCAGACGATTTACCACGGGCCGTACTACATGCGGCATGTCGTCGCCGCGGCGCAGGTCTTGTCGGTTGACGACGATGTCATCACGGCGCAGGCGAACTACGCGGTGTTCCGCACCAAGCCGGCGGGTGTCAGCGAGGTCTACAACGTGGGGCGTTATGTTGACGAGATCGTGCGGACAGGCGACGGCTTGAAGTTCAGGCGCCGCCTGTGTGTGTACGACAGCGAGATGATCCTCAACTCGCTGATCTATCCGGTTTGATTGCCGACGGCGGCTGGCTGTTGTGCTTCAAGCGTGTCGGGGGGCAGTTCTTTTTCCACGGTCGGTGGTGTGCCTGCTGGCCGGGTCTCGCCCCGGCGGGCGAGGCACTTTACTTTTGCTTCGCCAAAAGAAAGTACCCAAAGAAAAGGCGACCCGATGGTCTGGGACCCTTCGCTTCGCTGCGGGCACCCTGCGGTGCTCGTCAAAAGCGGGGTCTCGCTCGAACTCGGCTGCGCCTCAAACAATCGCGAGCCCTGATCCGCTTTTGCCTGCGCTCCTCGGCCCAGCCCGACGGGTGAGGATCGAAAGCGGAAACGGATGCGGGGAGACCTGACGCGCAAAGCGCGTCAGGTCGGACTCAGCAAACCGTCATGTATGCACGTGGTCGCAACACACGCGGCCAAATGAAGCTCCCCGCCATCGCCCAGCGGGGCGAGGGAGGGGCGGGGGGAGGGAGTGGGGAGTTGCCCCTACTGTCCATTGCGGACCACAGACGCAGCGTGACGCTTGATGTCTGCTCAGGCCGATTTGAATCGGCTTAACGCTTCTTGCCTTGGTTCTTGCCGACTTCGTTGCCGATCAAGGCGCGGGCCGCTGCGCCCCACCTGTCGGGGCCCCGCGTAAACGCGCGGCGCGTGTATCCGCGCCTACAGCGGACGGTTGCGCGCCAGCGGCGGATTTTTGGCGAAGTAGCTGCCGATGCCGCGCATCAGCGCGTCGGCCAGCTGCACCTGGTAGGCCTCGCTGCGCAGCTTGGCCTCTTCGTCGGGGTTGCTGATGAAGGCAGTTTCCACCAGCACGCTGGGAATGTCGGGCGCCTTGAGCACGGCAAAGCCGGCCTGTTCGACGCGGGGCTTGTGCAGCTTGCCGACGTTGCCGATCTCGCCGAGCATGGCGCCGCCGAGCTTGAGGCTGTCGTTGATCTGTGCGGTCGTGCTCATGTCGAGCAGCGCCCGTTGCACCTGCGCGTCCTTGGCCTTCACGTTGACGCCGCCCACCAGGTCGGCGGAGTTTTCCTTGTCGGCCATCCAGCGCGCCGAGCTGCTGGTCGCGCCTTTTTCGCTGAGCGCAAACACGCTGGCGCCTTGCGGCCTGGGCGTGAAGAAGGCATCGGCATGGATGCTGATGAACAGGTCGGCCTGCACGCGGCGGGCCTTTTGCACACGCACGTGCAGCGGCACAAAAAAGTCGGCATCCCGCGTGAGGAAGGCGCGCATGTTCGGGATCTTGTTGATGCGTTCGCGCAGGCGCAGGGCGATCTGCAGCACCACGTCTTTCTCGCGCGTACCGCCGGGGCCGATGGCGCCGGGGTCTTCGCCGCCGTGGCCGGGGTCCAGCGCCACGATGATGAGGCGGTCGGTCTTGTTGCGGCCGGCCGCACCCGCATCCGCGCTGTCGGACGGCGCCTGGGCGACCGGCGGGTTGGCGCTGGCGGCCCGGTCCTTGTCCGCGCCCGCTGTTGGCGCTGCGGGGGTGGGCGCCGGTTTGCCGGCCGCGGGCCGGGGCGTCTGCCGCGCCAGCAGGTCACCAATGGCATCGGGCGCGGCACCCTGATCCGGCTTGTCCTTGAGCCGCTCGGCAATCAGGGCCTCCAGCGGGTCCAGTACCTGGGTCGGGTACAGGTCGAACACCAGCCGGTGCTGGTAGGCCGCCACCGGTGGCAGGGTGAACACCTGCGGCAGCATGTGCTGCTTGAGGTCGATGACCAGGCGCACCACGCCCGGTGCGTTTTGTCCGACACGGATGCCGGAGATGTTCGGGTCGTCGGGCTTGACCTTGGCCACCAGCTCGCGCAGCGCCGGGATCAGGTCGATGCCTTCGATGTCCACCGCCAGGCGCGGCGGCTCGGCAATAAAGTAGGTCTTGGTTTTCAGGCCCGTGTCGGACTCGATCGTGACGCGGCTGTAATCCTTGGCCGGCCAGACCCGCACCGCCAGAATCGTCGCGCCGCGGGCGATCTGCTGCACGCCCAGCAGCAGGACCAGGCTGCCCATCTGCAGCGCGCTGCGCCGGCTGAGGGTGGAGGAAGGCTTGCCGCTCATGGCAGCAGCGCCGCGCCGGCGTCCGTGTGGGAGGTGAGCGTGACGGCGCGCGTCTCGCTGGCCAGCATCTCAATGTGGATGTCCAGATCCGCCGGCGGCAGGTGGCTACCGGCTTTTTCAGGCCACTCGACGAGTTTCAGTCCGGGGCTGGCGAAGATGTCGCGAAAACCGGCTTCTTCCCACTCATCGGGATCATTGAAGCGGAAAAAATCAAAGTGCCAGATGGACAGCATGCCGTCCGCTGCGGCCGGGTCGGCCACGCTGTAGGGTTCCACCACCGCATAAGTCGGGCTTTTGACGCGGCCCGTCACGCCCAGGGCCTTGAGCAGATGCCGGGCAAATGTGGTTTTGCCGGCCCCCAGGTCACCATGCAGCTGGATCAGCGCGTTGGCGCCGGTGGCACTGGCGCGCAGTTTCCCGGCCAGCATTTCGGCAAACGCCTGGGTCTGGGCTTCGCTGTCCCAGGCCATCCTTTTTACAATGTGTCGGTGATCTTCAATAGCCATCAATTCGTTTCTCAAATTCAGACATGGGCGCGCGAGCTTGGATTTTCGCAAATTGGCATTGCGGGTGTGGACCTGTCATCGGCTGAACCGGGCTTGTCGGCCTGGCTGGCTGCGGGCTTTCATGGTGACATGAATTACATGGCGGCGCACGGCCTGAAGCGGGCCCGGCCGGCCGAACTCGTGCCCGGCACGGTCAGCGTGATCACCGCGCGCATGGATTACCTGCCGGCTTCCACGCCCGCCCAGCCGGGGCAGTGGCAGGCTGCGGAATTGGCGCGCCTGCAGCGGCCCGGCGAAGCCATCGTGTCGGTGTATGCGCGGGGACGCGATTATCACAAGATTATGCGGGCACGCCTGCAAAAACTCAGCGAGCGCATCGAGGCCGAGGTGCACGCGCTGGGCCACCGCGTGTTCACCGACTCGGCGCCGGTGCTCGAGGCCGAACTCGCCGCGCGCAGCGGCCAGGGCTGGCGCGGCAAACACACGCTGCTGCTCAACCGCGAGGCCGGGTCCATGTTTTTCCTCGGCGAGATTTATGTCGATCTGGCCCTGCCGCCCAGCGAGCCCGTCAGCGACCACTGCGGCAGCTGCAGCGCCTGCATCAGCATCTGCCCGACGCAGGCCATCGTGGCGCCGCACAAGCTCGATGCACGGCGTTGCATCTCTTACCTGACGATTGAACATGCGGGCCCGATTCCGCTGGAACTGCGGCCGCTGATCGCCAACCGCATCTACGGCTGCGACGATTGCCAGCTGGTCTGCCCCTGGAACAAGTTTGCGCAGCGCAGTGCCTTGCCCGACTTCGACGAGCGCCAGGGCCTGACCGGCCAGCAACTGACGACACTGTTTGCCTGGACTGAAGAAGAGTTCCTGCGTTACACCGAAGGCAGCGCCATCCGCCGCATCGGCCACGAGCGCTGGCTGCGCAATATCGCCGTGGCGCTCGGCAATGCCCTGCGCGCCGGTGCGGACGACAGCCTGCGCAGCGCCTTGCTGGCGCGGCGTGAACATGGCAGCGAGGTGGTCAGGGAACATGTGGCATGGGCGCTGGATCAGGCGCCTCTCCGTGAGTTGTCCATAAAATAGGCATCCGGCCCTTGACGGGCGGGCGCATTCAGCTATTTATTTTGTAGCAGTATAGGCGGGGCCAAGCCCCGCAGTCCAGCCCCGCCGGCAAAACCCCGCCGGCGGCGGTCCTTATAATCCCGTTGTGGCCAATACCCCGTCCTGTCGCCCGCTGTGGGCCCGCTTCGCCGCGTGGCTGGGGTTTCTGGCCGTCTTCTCGGCGCTGCTGGCGCCCGTGTCCATGCTGGCCGAGGACGTGCGGACCGGCAAGCTGGGCGGTCTGTGCACCGTGGCCAGCGGCGCATCGGCCACGGCCGTCGGGGACCTGTCGGGCGGTGACGAGTCTTCATGGGCTGCTGCGCATTGCGACCTCTGCGGCTCGACCGGGCCTGGTTTGCCGCCGCCGTACCAGGCCGGCGTGTTCCCTGCACCCATCGCCGCGATGGTTGCCGTCTTCCAGGATGCCGTCCGCTCGGCGTCGTCGCCGGGGCTGCCCTTCAGCCGCGGCCCGCCTGCACTTTGAACTGAAACGCCTCTGACGAGGTTTCCTGCGTGTGGGCCCGACCGCCCGCGCGCTTGTGTTCATTTCAATCTGTGGTTTCCATGAGATTTTTATCAGCTATTAAAAATATAGCGCTGTGCGCAGCTGTGGCAGTCGCTGCGCCGGCTTTTTCCCATATTTCCCTGGCCGAGGGGCAGGCCCCGGCCGGTAGCAATTACAGGGCGGTGTTCGGTGTCAGCCACGGTTGCGCGGGCTCGGCCACCACCGGGCTGGAGGTGCGTTTGCCGACGGGTTTTCAGGGCGCCAAGCCCATGCCCAAGGCCGGCTGGACCGTGGCAACCCGGGTCGACAAGCTTGCGGCGCCCTACACCAGCCATGGCAAAACCGTGACCGCTGACGTGACGCTGGTCAGCTGGCATGCGGCCAGCCGGGAAGCGGCCCTGGCCGATGCCCATTACGACGAGTTCGTGCTGCGCGGCAAGTTGCCCGCCCAGGCGGGTCCGCTCTGGTTCAAGGTGCTGCAGACCTGCGAGTCAGGCCGCAACGACTGGTCAGAACTGCCGGCCACCGGCACCTCCACCCAGGGCCTGACATCACCGGCCGTCCTGCTGGATGTGCTGCCCGATGGGGCCGGACAGCACCACCACTGACCATTTTTTTTCGACGCTTCCTCATTTTTTAACGAAAGCCATTCATGAAAACAAAAGTTATTGCCGCCCTGTGGGCACTTTCCGCCGGCCTTGTGTACGCCCAGACTGTGGACGTGAAGGACGCCTGGGTGCGGGCCGCCGTGCCCGGCCAGTCGGGCACCGGCGCCTTCATGAACATCACGGCCAGAGACGGCGCAAAGCTGGTGGGCGTGTCGTCCCCGGTGGCCGGTGTGGCCGAAGTCCATGAAATGAAGATGGACAACGACGTCATGCGCATGCGTGCCATCCCCGCGCTGGACTTGCCCGCCGGAAAAACCGTGGCGCTCAAGCCCGGCGGTTACCACGTGATGCTGATGGAGCTGAAACAGGCCCTGCCTCAGGGCGGCACCGTGCCGCTCACGCTGACACTCCGGGACGCCAAAGGGCGGGAAAGCAAGGTGGAGCTGAAGCTGCCCGTAGCCGCCGCGGCGCCGGGTGCGGCCATGCCGGCATCGGGCAAGCCCGCTGCCATGGACCACAAGCACTGACTATTTGTTGATCTTTTCCAATGCCACGACAGTGAATTGGACGGTTCTCACCCTCGCCCTCCGGGAGAGGGGCGGGGTGAGGGCTGGAGCGTTCCGACTGTCATGCGTTTTGAAAAGCGCACTATTTGGATTTGCCGCCCAGGCGTCGGTAGACGGTGGCGCGGCTGATGCCGAGTGCCCGTGCCGCTTTCATGACGTTGCCGCGCGCTTCGTTGACCGCCTTGCGGATCAGCGCTGTTTCGACGTCCTTGAGCGGAAGGGCCGGCGCCGGCGCAGGTGACGCCCGGCCGCTGAACCACCCCGGTGCGGCCGCGCGGCCCCGCAACAGCGGCAGCGCTTGCAGGCGCAGTCCCGACCACAGGGGCACCTCCATGGCCTGGGGGCTGCCCGCGGCGTCGCTCCGGGCGGCATCAAACAGCATCTCGTAGGGCAGGGCAAACAGCTCGCTGCAATGGACAGCCGCCGGGCTGCCGGCCTGCAGCGCCGGCACCATCTGCCGCGCCGCCGGGTTGGCGCCGCTGACCCAGCCGTCCGGGTCCAGGCTGACCAGCCCGTCGCTGTCTTCTCCCAGGCTATGGCTGGACCAGTTCAGCCGGATCAGCAGATCGTGCGGCCGGCTCTGGATCAGGGCGTTTTCGATGCTGCGCGCCGACTGCACCACCAGGTGTTTGAGCTCGGGGCGCTCGACCGCATCCACACCGGTCAGGTCCAGCATGCCGGCGCAGCGGCCGTCCGGCCCGAACAGCGGCGCGCCGGCGCAGCTGTAGGCCGAGTTGGCGTTGAAAAAATGCTCGCCGCGGTGCAACCAGACCGGCTGCAGCTCGGTCAGCGCCGCACCAATGGCGGTGGTGCCCACACTTTGTTCGGACAGGTCCACGCCGATGCGCGTGATCAGGTCGGCGCGCCGGTCGCGCCGGTCGATGGCGCCGTTGACGTCAACCACCACGCCCTGCGCGTTGGTCAGGATGGCGAAGTAGCGCGTGCTGGCAATTGCCGCGCCCAGCTTTTCGAGCACCGGGCGCGCCGCCTGCACCAACACGTGGTTGGCTTCCTCGGTACGGCGCAGCGCCTGGGCCGACAGCACGTCGAAACCGACCTCCTGCTCGGGCCTTTTGCCGCTGGCCAGGCAGCGCTGCCAGGAGCGTTCTATCCACGATTCGGCCAGCAGGCCGGGCAGGCTCTGGCCGTCCCGCAGCACGGCCTGGCGCGCTTGCGCGATCTGCTGCAGGCGCTGTTCGGAGGAGGTCGGAAGGACGGTCAGCATGGGTGGTCAATGCCCGTGAAAGGCGGCTGTCTGCGGGAGGATGCCCGCGGTGGCTGCAGCGTATCAGACCTCGCCCCGACGCGCTGGCGGCTGGTCACCAACTGTTGCATTTTGAGAATTTAACCGGGCTTTGGCAAGCTCCTAGGGTTTAACCTAGGCCCCCGCGGGGTTGCCACTTCAACAATGACTGTTGTTTCGTCCGTAGCCAAACCCGTCGTCAAAAAATAGCCAACTGGAGACAAGCCCCATGCAAGTTCAATTCAAGGTCAACGGAAAAGCCAAAAGCGTTGAGACCCCGCCCAACACCCTGCTGGTGCAGGTGCTGCGCGAGCAGCTGAAGATGACCGGCACCCATGTCGGCTGCGACACCGCCCAGTGCGGCGCCTGCACGGTCATCATGAACGGCCGCGCCGTGAAGTCCTGCAACATCCTGGCCGCCCAGGCCGAGGGCAGCGAGATCACCACCATCGAAGGCCTGGCAGCCGCCGACGGCACCATGCACCCGATGCAGGCCGCCTTCAAGGAATGCCACGGCCTGCAATGCGGCTTCTGCACCACCGGCATGGTCATGAGTGCGGTGGACCTGTGCAAGCACCATCCCAAGGCCAGCGAAGGCGAAATCCGCGAGCTGCTCGAAGGCAACATCTGCCGCTGCACCGGCTACCAGAACATCGTCAAGGCGGTGCAGCAGGGCGCTGCCGCCATGGCGACCTGAACCGCAGCGCTGCCCCCTTTTCCCGGCGCCGCCATCGGGCGAGCCGCTGGCAACCCTGTCAACCTTTTATTTCCAAATTTTCAGGAGTACACACATGGGTGCATCCGACTTCGTCAACCTGCCAAACATTGGCACCTCCGTCCGCCGCAAGGAAGACTACCGCTTTCTCACCGGTGGCGGGCAATACACCGATGACATCACGCTGGCCAACCAGAGCTACGCGGTGTTCGTCCGGTCCCCGCACGCCCACGCCAAGATCAACAGCATCAACACCGCCGCCGCCAAGGCCGCGCCCGGTGTGCTGGATGTGTTTGTCGGCGAGGACGTGGCGGCAGACAAGATCAACGGCCTGCCTTGCGGCTGGCTGATCACCAGCACCGACGGCAACCCGATGAAAGAGCCGCCGCACCCCATCCTGGCCCAGGGCAAGGTGCGTTATGTGGGTGACCACGTTGCCATGGTGGTGGCCGAAACGCTGGAGCAGGCGAAAAACGCCGCCGAGCTGGTCGAGGTCGATTACGACGTGCTGAGCGCCGTGGTCCGTGTCACCGATGCGGCCAAAGCCACCGCCCTGCATGACGCCGCCCCCGACAACCATTGCTACAAATGGGCAATCGGCGACAAGGGCCAGGTGGACGCGGTTTTCGCCACCGCTGCCCATGTGACCAAGCTGGACCTGACCAATAACCGGCTGATCCCCAACGCCATGGAGCCGCGCGCGGTGATCGGCTCCTACAGCCGCGCGACCGATGAATACGTGCTCTATGTGTCGAACCAGAACCCGCACGTCGAGCGCCTGCTGCTGACGGCGTTTGTGATGGGCCTGCCCGAGCACAAGGTGCGTGTGATCGCCCCCGACGTCGGCGGCGGTTTCGGCTCCAAGATCTACCTGTATGCCGAAGACGTGTGCCTGACCTGGGCGTCCAAAAAACTCAACCGCAACATCAAGTGGACGGCCGACCGCAGCGAGGCGTTTGTCAGCGACGCCCATGGCCGCGACCATTCCAGCCACGCCGAAATGGCGCTGGACAAGGATGGCAAGTTCCTGGCCATGCGCGTGCACACCGACGCGAACATGGGGGCCTACCTCTCGACTTTCGCACCGGCCGTGCCAACCATCCTGTACGCGACGCTGCTGGCCGGCCAGTACACCTGCCCGCAGATTTACGTCGAGGTCGATGCCTGGTTCACCAACACCGCGCCGGTCGATGCCTACCGCGGCGCGGGACGGCCCGAGGCGACCTACCTGCTGGAACGCCTGGTCACGCGCGCCGGCTGGGAACTGGGCCTGGCGCAGGACGAAATCCGGCGCCGCAACTTCGTGAAAGACTTCCCCTACCAGACGCCGGTGGCGCTGCAGTACGACGTGGGCGACTTCCACGCCCTGCTCAAACGCGGCAACGAGTTGGCGGACGTGGCGGGTTTTGCCCAGCGCAAGACCGCATCGGCGGCCAAGGGCCTGCTGCGCGGCATGGGTTACTCCTGCTACATCGAGGCCTGCGGCCTGGCGCCCAGCAACATTGCCGGCGCGCTCGGTGCGCGTGCCGGCCTGTTCGAATGCGGCGAGGTGCGGGTGCACCCGACCGGCAGCGTGACGGTGTTCACCGGTTCGCACAGCCACGGCCAGGGCCACGAAACCACCTTTGCGCAGGTCGTGGCCGCGCGACTGGGCATTTCAGTGGACCAGGTTGATGTGGTGCACGGCGACACCGGGCGCGTGCCTTTCGGCATGGGCACCTATGGTTCACGCTCACTGTCGGTGGGCGGCACGGCGATCATGAAAGCGCTCGACAAGATCGAGACCAAGGCCAAGAAGATCGCCGCGCACCTGATGGAGGCCAGCGACGCCGACGTCGAGTTCGCCAACGGCGAGTTCACCATCAAGGGCACCGACAAGAAGGTGACCTTCGGCCAGGTGGCGCTGACGGCTTACGTGCCGCACAACTACCCGCTCGACAAGCTCGAACCCGGCCTGAACGAAACCGCGTTTTACGACCCGACCAACTTCACCTTCCCGGCCGGCACCTACATCTGCGAGGTCGAGGTCGATCCGGCCACCGGCCAGGTGCGCGTGGACCGCTTCACCGCGGTCGATGATTTCGGCAACATCATCAACCCGATGATCGTCGAAGGCCAGGTGCATGGCGGGCTGGTGCAGGGCATCGGCCAGGCGCTGCTGGAGAACTGCGTGTACGACCCCGAGTCCGGCCAGCTGCTGACCGGCTCCTTCATGGACTACACCATGCCGCGTGCCGACGACATGCCCAACTTCACGCTGGACACGCTGTGCACACCCTGCAGCCACAACCCGCTGGGTGCCAAGGGCTGCGGTGAGGCCGGTGCCATCGGTTCGCCGCCGGCGGTGATCAACGCCGTGCTCGATGCCCTCAAGTCGCTCGGCGTGACGGACTTCGACATGCCGGCGTCCCCCAGCCGCGTCTGGGAAGCCATCCAGTCGGCCAAGAAATAAACAGCTATCCAAGGAGAAACCCACCATGTACCCATTCACCCTGGAACGTCCCACCTCCCTGGCTGCCGCCGCGCAGCTCACGGCCGACGGCGCCAAAGCCCTGGCCGGCGGCCAGACCCTGCTGGCGTCGATGAAACTGCGCCTGTCCAGCCCGGACCAGCTGGTGGACCTCAGCGGCATCAAGGAGCTGAGCAGCATCAAGCGCGAAGGCAATGCCTTTGTGATTGGCGCCATGGCGCGCCACGCCGATGTGGCAACCAACGCCGAACTGAAGGCAGCCCTGCCGGCGCTCGCCGACCTGGCCGCCAACATCGGCGACCGCCAGGTCCGCGCCATGGGCACGCTGGGCGGCTCGGTCGCCAACAACGACCCTTCGGCCTGCTACCCGAGTGCGGTGCTGGCACTGGGCGCGACCATCCACACCACCAAGCGCAAGATTGCCGCGGACGACTTTTTCCTCGGCATGTTCGCCACCGCGCTGGAAGAGGGCGAGCTGATCACCGCGATCAGCTTCCCGATTCCCAAACGCGCGGCCTACATGAAGTTCAAGCAGTCGGCCTCGCGTTTTGCGCTGGTCGGCGTGTTTGTGGCGCAGTTCGATGCCGGCGTGCGCGTGGCGGTCACGGGCGCCTCCAGCGGCGTGTTCCGCCACGCAGGGCTGGAAGCGGCGCTGAGCAAGAGCTTCACGCCCGAAGCGGCCGCGGCGGTGAAAATTGACGCGACGGACCTCAACAGCGACATCCATGCGACGGCGGCCTACCGCGCCAACCTGATCAGCGTGCAGACCCAGCGCGGCGTGGCGAAGGCGCTGGCCTGACAGTGCCCAACCGTTCGGGCTGAGCCCGTCGAAGCTCATGCCTGAACGGTTTGAAGCCATTTTGGCCTCCAGTCCTTGATTGGCGGGCGCAAGCAGCTATTGAATAGATAGCAACAGGTACACTGATCCGATGACACCTTTTCCCACGATTGATGCACTGGCCCAGGCGCTGCAGGGCGCCGGCTACTTTGCCGACCGGCGGCTGGCCACGGCGGTGTTTCTCGCGCTCAAGCTGCAGCGCCCGCTGCTGCTCGAAGGCGAGCCCGGCGTCGGCAAGACCGAGCTGGCCAAGGCGCTGGCGCTGGCGCTGCAGCGCCAACTGATCCGCCTGCAGTGTTACGACGGGCTGGAGCAGCGCGAAGCCCTTTACGAATGGAACTACGCGGCCCAGCTGCTGCACATGCGTGCGGTCGAAGGCCATGGCGACGCGGCCGATGTCGAACGCGAGGTCTACCAGGACCGCTACCTGATACGCCGGCCGCTGCTGCAGGCGCTGCAGACCCCGGCGCCGGGCGCCGTGCTGCTGATCGACGAGGTGGACCGCGCCGACGAGCCTTTTGAAGCCTTTCTGCTCGAGTACCTCGGCGAGTACCAGGTCAGCATTCCGGAAATCGGCACGGTGCGCGCGCAGGTGACGCCGGTGACCATCCTGACCAGCAACCGCACGCGTGAACTCAACGACGCGGTCAAGCGGCGTTGCCTCTATCACTGGCTCGATTACCCCGACCGTGACCGCGAACTGGCGATCATTCGCGCCCAGGTGCCGGAGGCGGGTGAACAGCTGTCGGCGCAGGTGGCCGGTTTTGTGGACCGGCTGCGCCGCTCGCCGTTTGGCAACGCCTTCCAGCGCGCGCCCGGCATCGCCGAAAGTGTCGAATGGGCCAAGGCACTGGTGGCGCTGGACACGCTGGTGGTGGACCCGGAAGTGGTGGCCGATACCGCGGGCATATTGTTCAAGCAGCGCGAAGACGTGGCCGCGCTCACGCATGAGCTGGCGGTGGAACTGCTCAAGCCCGCTGAGCCGGTGGAGTCAGCGTGAACCCGCGCAACGGCAGGCAGCCCTCACCCCAATCCTCTCCCAGGGGGAGAGGGAGCAGGCCCCTTCTCTTGTTCCCTCTCCCTCTGGGAGAGGGCTAGGGTGAGGGCTCCCCATGCAGCTTGGTGATTCGAGAAGCGGCAAACTCGCCGACAACATCGCCGGTTTCGGCCGCGCCCTGCGCCGCGCCGGTGTCAAGGTGGACAGCCAGCGCATTGCCCTGGCCAAGGAAGCCGCGCTCGCCGTCGGCATCAGCGAAAGGGAAGACCTGAGCGCCGCCTTTGAAGCCGTGATGGTCAGCCGCGAGCAGGACCGGCTGGTCTTTCGTGAGCTCTTCGACGTTTATTTCCAGGACCCGAAGGTCGCCAACAAGCTGCTCGCGCAATTGCTGCCCAGTGCCGAAGGCAAGGCCGAGCCCAGCAAACGCCGTCCGCGCGTGCGCGAGGCGCTGGCGCCGCAAAAGGCTTTCGGCCAGCAGGCCAAACCTACGACCGAAGACCAGAAGGTCGAGTTCGACGCCGCCATGACCGCCAGCGACATAGCCCGCCTGCAGCATGCCGATTTCAACGCGCTGTCGGCCACCGAGTACCGGCTGGTCGAGCGGCTGGCGCGCGACATCAAGCTGCCCTTGCCGATGTTTGCCTCGCGGCGCAGCCGGCCGGCCGCAAGTGGCGCGCGCATGCACTGGCCGGGCGTGATGCACCAGGCCGCACGCACCGGCGGCGAGCTGATGCAGCTGCCGCGGCTGCAGCGGCGCGAGCAGGCCTTGCCGCTGCTGGTGCTGGTCGATGTGTCGGGGTCGATGGAGCGTTATGCGCGCCTGCTGCTGGCCTTTTTGCATGCCGCCACACGGCGCCACCCGCACCGCGACGTGTTCGCCTTCGGCATGCATTTGACCGACCTGACGCAGGCCTTCCGCCAGGCCGACACCGACGAGATGCTGGCCCACGCCAGCCTGGCGATTGAAGACTTTGCCGGCGGCACCCAGCTCGGGGCGTCGCTGGCCACCTTGCGCGAGCGCCATGCACGCCGCCTGGTCGGCCGGCGCACCATCGTGCTGGTCATCACCGACGGGCTGGACACCGGCGAGCCGGCGGACCTGGCCCGCGAACTGGCCTGGCTGCGCCGGCGCAGCCGCCGCCTGCTGTGGCTCAACCCCTTGCTGCGCTTCGACGGTTACGCGCCGCTGGCGCGCGGCGCGGCGGTGCTGCATGCCCATGCGCACGGTATGCTGGCGGTTCACAATCTGGCCAAGCTCGAGGAACTGGCAGCCAGCCTGGCGGCTCTGATGAGAAAGTAATATGACAGAACACTGTTTGCCATTGCGGGCCTGACCCTCAATCCATGCCGCATCACCCCGGAAATTTTGCGCAGTGCCGGCATGGATCCCGGATCGAGTCCGGGATGACAAGTCCCCAAAAGTTAAAAAAGAGGAAAAAACATGGACATGCAAGGAAGCCGCCAACTGGCCGTGACACAACAACAGGCCTGGGACGCGCTGAACGACCCTGCCGTGCTCAAGGCCTGCATCCCGGGCTGCGACAAGGTGGAGCCCACCGGCGAGAACCAGTACGCCATTGGCATGGCGCTGAAAATCGGCCCGGTCTCGGCCAAATTTTCCGGCAAGATCACACTCACCGACATCAACCCGCCGGCCAGCTACAAGCTGTCGTTTGACGGGCAGGGCGGCGTGGCCGGTTTCGGCAAGGGCAGCGCCGCGGTGACGCTGGTGCCCAATGCCGACGGGTGCGAACTCTCCTACACCGTGCATGCCTCGGTTGGCGGCAAGATCGCGCAGCTCGGGCAGCGGCTGATCGACGGCGCGGCCAAGTCCATGGCCGAAGATTTTTTCAAGCGCTTTGACGAGGAAATGCAGCGCCAGCACCCCGAAAGTTATGCCGCCAAAATGGCCGTGGGCGGAGTCAAGGCGGAGCCGGCCGCCGGTGCGGGCATTCCGGTGTGGGTGTGGATCGTGGGTGCCGCCGTGTTGATTGCCGGTGCGGTCTGGCTCGCACGTTAGGTCCCCAAGTCAGAAAGGAGAAAGATCATGGAAAACCTCGATGTGATGGTTCTGCGAACCCTGCGCGACTGGCGCACGGCGGGCAAGCGCGCCTTGCTGGCCACCGTGGTGCGCACCTGGGGCTCGTCACCGCGCCCGGTCGGCTCCATCATGGCGCTGTGTGAAGACGGCGCGGTGGTCGGCTCGGTTTCCGGCGGTTGTATTGAAGACGACCTGATCTACCGCCACACCCAGGCCTACGCATCGGCGTCGGCGCCTGCGCAGGGCGGCGGCCACACCATTCCCTCGGGGCCGCCGACCTTTGTCAAATACGGCGTCACCGCCGATGAAGCCCACCGCTTTGGCCTGCCCTGCGGCGGCACGCTGGAGCTGCTGCTGGAGTACGACCCCGACGCCGAGACGCTGGCGCAGCTGGTGCAGGCGCTCGAGGCCGGGCAGCTGATGCAGCGCACGGTGCGCCTGAGCGACGGCGCGGTCACCCTCGCCGCGGCCAGTGCGCCGGCCGAGCTCAGTGTCTCGTCCGTCGAACTGGTCAACACCTTCGGACCCGAGTACCGCATGCTGCTCATCGGCGCGGGCCAGCTCACCGAATACCTCGCGACCATGGCCCTGTTCAGCGGCTTTGCCGTCACCGTGTGCGACCCGCGCGAGGAGTACCGCAGCGCCTGGTCGGTCGCCGGCGCGAAAGTGCTCAGCGAGATGCCGGACGACGTGGTGGTCGCCTTCAAGCCCGACCGGCGCAGCTGCGTGATCGCGCTCACCCATGACCCCAAGCTCGACGACCTGGCGCTGCTCGAAGCGCTGGCCACCGACGCGTTTTATGTCGGCGCCATCGGCTCGCGCCGCAACAACGACGCGCGCCACCAGCGCATGGCCGAACACTTCGGCCTCAACGAAGCCGCGCTGGCCCGCCTGCGCGGCCCCATCGGCATCTACATCGGCAGCAAGACGCCGCCTGAAATCGCCGTCAGCGTGATGGCCGAGGTGCTGGCCGTTAAAAACGGCGTGGTCTTGCCGCGCGACATGGAAGTCGCGCAGGCCAAGAACGAACGCGCGGTATTGGCCAATGACCCGGGCGATCTGGTGTGCGGGGTGGCGCGGAGTTCTTGAGGGGATCGGGCGGCTTGAGGGGCTGCACTGCAGCGGAAGCTGTCAGTCGGGTAGTCTCAATTGCCGGATTCGGCCAACTTCGGACATTCCCGGTACATACTGCTCTGTCCCCTCAACCGCTTGCGCTCGTTAGGCCGACCCCGGCACAAACTGCACAGCCGCCGGCATACACCCGAATACACTGCACGTGGGAGGTAGCGATGTTCCATGTGTTAATCGATACAAGTGTGTGGCTCGACCTTGCCGAGAATCGACGGCAGACGCCACTGGTTGACGTAGTGGCGGAACTGGTCAATGAAAAGCAGATTACGCTGCTCGTCCCTGAGCTCGTGCTGAGCGAGTTCAAGGCGAACCGTGACCGTGTGGCCGCCCGAAGTGTCAGAAGCTTGAGCACGCACTTCAACCTGGTTAAAGAGGCAGTCCGAAATGCTCCCGCCGGCTCGCAGAAGGAACAAGTACTGACCTACCTGTCGGACCTTGACCACCGCATCCCCATCGTAGGTGCAGCCGCCCACGATGCGTTGAATCAGATCGAACGCATGCTGAACGGGGGCATCATGCTCAAGACTAGTGACGCCGCAAAGCTGAAGGCCGCCGACCGAGCCCTGCAACGGAGGGCTCCGTTCCACCACGAAGGCAAGAACGGCATGGCCGACGCCATGATCATCGAGACGTACTTCGAGGCTGTACGGTCAGGCAGGGTGCGTGAGCGATTCGCGTTCGTCACGCACAACAAGAGTGACTTCAGTCTTGCCGGTGGAAACCAGAAACTGCCTCACCTCGATTTAGCCGCGGGATTTAGCAAAATTAAGTCGATGTACTTCATCACGCTAGCCGACTGCATCCGTAAGATCGATGACATCTATTTAGACCCAGAGTTTATGAAGGCACTGGGATATGAATTTGAGCCTCGCAGCCTCAGCGAAATGGTCGATGCGATGGACATGCTCACCGAGCAAGTTTGGTACAACCGGCACAAGAATCTCGCGTGGGAGATCAAGCACAAGAAGGTCAAGGTTGTTACCCAGGAAGAGTGGGTCAAGGCCGGCAGCAACAACAGTACACACATCGTTGACTCGGTGTGGGACGGTGCCAGACGTGCTGCGGCCGACACTCTCAAACGTCTCGGTAAGGCCAGCTGTGGACCACACGACGATTTTGAGTGGGGCATGATCAACGGGAAGCTCTCGGCCATCCGGTGGATGCTTGGCGACGACTGGGACATGCTAGACACCTGAATGACCACTTTGGGTCGTCTGCAGCCAGATGAGATCCCCAGTTGAATTTCCGGAATCAGTCTGATGCCGACCGCGAACCACGCCTTCATATTGCTCAACGCTCAGTATCGGGAGCTCTTTGAGATGCGAAACAGGCCTTCAGCCCTTATTCAGCAAGCGTAAATAGCTATCAAAAAAAGAGCAATCCAGCTGATTTACCCTGGCCGGCCATGCAGGCGCGAGGTGCGGCCCACACCCGGCGACCACCCCTAAAGTTACCCCCACGCCCTGTTGCCTAAGCTGTGGATAAGAGCCTGAACAACCCGCGAATGCCGCGCCAGTGCTGGTGATGCCGGGCTTGCTCAAGAAACAGGCAGCTGCAGCGGTGAGCCGTCGGCGGCCAGCGTCTCGCCCTTGCTCTCGACGATCAGGCTGTAGGCGTGCGGCTGGCGGTGCAGATCGAAGTTGAAGGTGGTGCGTTTGTAGACGGCGCAAAAATCCAGGTCGCAGCGGGCGATGGCCATCTCGTCGTCCTTGGTCAGGCAGCGCGCCACCACCTCGCCGGACGGGGCGACGATACAACTGCCGCCTATGCTGTCCACGCCTTCTTCCAGACCGGCCTTGGCCACGCCCACCACCCAGGTGCCGTTCTGGTAGGCGCCGGCCTGCATGGACAGCTGGTTGTGGAAGAGCGACAGGTCGTCATGCGCCGGCGCCGGCGCGTTGTGCACCGGGGTGTTGTAGCCGATCAGCACCATCTCCACACCCTGCAGGCCCATCACGCGGTAGGTCTCGGCCCAGCGCCTGTCGTTGCACAGGGCCATGCCCAAAACGCCGCCAAAGGCTTGCGTCACGCCCCAGCCGGGGCCGGGGGTGAAGTAGCGTTTTTCCAGGTGCTGGAAGCGCCGCCAGGGTTCGTGCTCCTTGTGGCCCGGCAGGTGCACCTTGCGGTACTTGGCCACGATCTGGCCGGCGCGGTCCACCAGGATGGAGGTGTTGTAACGCACCGCACCCCTGGCCTCTTGCGCCAGCTCGGCGTAACCCAGGTAGAAGCCCACGCCGAGTTCGCGCGACAGGTCGAACAGCGGCTGTGTGGCGGCGTTGGGCATGGACTGCTCGAAGAAGCTGTTGATCTCGTCCTCGTCCTCGATGTACCAGCGCGGAAAGAAGGTGGTCAGCGCCAGTTCGGGAAAAACGATGAGCTGCGCGCCCACGGCGTGGGCCTGGCGCATGAGGTCACACAGGCGGGCCACCACCTGGGTGCGCGAGTCGGCGCGCTGGATGGGGCCGAGCTGGCCGAGGGCGACGTTGAGATGGCGTGGCATAAGTGGACGAATAAGGGTTGAAAAAAAGGCAGGCTTCGACAGGCTCAGCCCGAACGGAGGGAGCGAAGGGAGGAGGGCATGGGCGCACGCATCACGCGGGGCGATTGGCCAGCGCCAGCACCACCTGCAGCAGCAGCTGGGCGCCGCGCTGCAGGTCGGCAGGCTCGGTATGTTCGCGCACGTTGTGGCTCAAGCCGCCCACGCTGGGCACAAAAATCATGGCGCTGGGGCAGACACGGGCCAGCATTTGCGCGTCGTGCCCGGCACCGCTGGGCATGCGCTGGTGGCTGCAGCCCAGGGCCTGCGCCTGCTGCTCCACCAGGTCCACCACCAGGGGGTCAAAGTCCACCGGCTCAAAACGGGCCAGTGCGCGCGAGCTGATGCGCACGCCTTCGGCCTGGGCCACCTGTTGTGCATAGGCTTGCAAGTCGGCCTCGGCCTGCGCCAGCGCGGCGCTGTCGGTGTTGCGCAGGTCCACGGTGAACACGGCTTTTTGCGCGATGACGTTGACCAGGTTCGGGCTGAGCCGCACAGCGCCCACGGTGGCCAGCTGGCGGCCGCCCATACGTTTACTCAGTTCGCGCACAAACACCGCCACTTGCGCAGCCACCAGCGCGGCGTCATGGCGCAGGGCCATGGGCGTGGTGCCGGCGTGGTTGGACTGGCCTTCCACCGTGAACTCGGTCCACGAGATACCTTGCACACCTTCGACCACGCCGATCTGCAGGCCCATCTGCTCCAGCACCGGGCCTTGCTCGATGTGCAGTTCCACAAAGCTGTCCACCAGCGGCGCGCCCACCGGGGTCGTGCCCTGGTAGCCGATGCGCTGCAGCTCGGCCTGCACCGACACGCCGTCGGCATCGCAGGTGGCCAGTGCCTCCTGCAGCGGCTGGCCACCGACATAGACCAGGCTGCCCATCATGTCGGGCTGGAAGCGCGCGCCTTCTTCGTTGGTGAACACGGCCACGGCCAGCGGGCGGCGGGTTGGCAGGCCCGCCTCGCGCAGCGTGGCCACCACTTCCAGACCGGCCAGCACGCCGTAGTTGCCGTCATACAGGCCGCCGGTGCGCACCGTGTCGATGTGCGAACCCATCATCACCGGGGGTCCCTCCCCGGTGCCGGGGAACGTGCCGATGATGTTGCCAATCGCATCCACCTCGACGCGCATGCCCAGCGCACGCATGCGCGCCGCCGTCCAGTCGCGCCCCTGGCGGTCGGCATCGGTCAAGGCCAGGCGGTTGACACCGCCACCGGGCAGCGCGCCGATCTGCCCCAGCGCCTGCAGGCTCTCCAGCAGGCGCGGGCCGTTGATCTGTGGGGCGGTCACGCGGCCACTCCGTCCTGCAGCACCTGGGCGGCGCTGCGTCCCACCAGTTGCTGGTACAGGGCGGGGTCGGTGTCGCCCTCGCTGCCGAACAGCAACACGCGGCTGTCCGGCCCCAGGCCCAGTGAGGCGCGGGCGGCGGGGTCTTGCGCCGCGAGCAGGGCCGCGGCCAGGCCCGCCACGGCGGACTCGCCGGCCACGATGACCGGGTCGCCACCCTGCGGGCTGGCCAGCAGGCGCATGGCGTCGACGGCAGCAGCATCGGGGATGGTGCAAAACGCATTGGCGCCGGTGGCCAGGAAGTCCCAGGCCAGCAGGGACACCTCGCCGCAGGCCAGGCCGGCCATCAAGGTGTCCAGATCACCCTTGACTGCCACCACGGCGCCGGCGCGCGCGCTTTGCAGCAGGCAGTCGGCACGCTCGGGCTCCACCACCACAAACACCGGGCGTTGCGCAGTGTCGCGCTCCCAGAAATACGCACACACTGCCGCCGCAAAGCCACCCACGCCCGCCTGCACGAAGACGTGGGTGGGCCACTGGGGCAGGGCGCTGACGGCCTCGTGCACCATGAGTTGGTAGCCCTGCATCACGTCACGCGGAATGTCCATGTAGCCGGGGTAGGAGGTGTCGGAAATCACAAACCAGCCGTTGGCCCTGGCATCGCGGTCGGCCTGCTGCACCGCGTCGTCGTAATTGCCGCTGGTGCGCACCACCTGCGCGCCGTAACGCGCAATCGCTTCCTTGCGCCCCTCGCTGACGGTGGCATGGATGTAGATGACACAGCGGCAGCCCAGCATCTGCGCCCCCCAGGCGACCGAGCGGCCGTGGTTGCCGTCGGTGGCGCAGGTGACGGTGATGTCGGCACAGGCCTGGCGCAGCGCGGGCTCGCTCTGCAGGTCGGCGTGACTCACGTTGCGCCCCAGGCGCTGGCCCAGTTCGCGGCACAGCAGGCGGGCCACGGCATAGGCCCCGCCCAGTGCCTTGAAGCTGCCCAGACCGAAACGCGAGCCTTCGTCCTTGTAGTGGATGCTGGCCACGCCTGCGGTGCGGGCGAGCCCGGACAGGGAATACAACGGCGTTTGCGCGTAGCCGGGCCAGGAGGTGATGACGACCCTGGCTTGCTCCAGGGCCGCCGTGCTCAGCAGCGTGCTGCGGTGCGCACCATAGGGTTCGCCGGGTTCAAAGCGGGGATTGGGCAGCAGGGTGAAAGGGTGTTGGGGTAAAGCGGTCATGGGGTGGGAGGGTTCAGAGAGGTGATTCAAGGTCGGCCAGTTGCGCATGGACTTGTTCGATGGCGGCCATGCGCGTGCGGGCTTTTTTGGGCAACTGGGCCAGCGTGGCGGTGGCCAGGTAGTTGATGAGGCTGATGGCGCTCACATAGGAGTCAAAAACCGGCTCGTCCTGCGGCGGGCAGATGAACAGGGCCTGCGCCCGCGCCGCCAGCGCCGACACGCGGGCATCACTGACCAGGATCAGCGCGGCCCCCGCATCACAGGCAATACCCACCACCTGGGACAGGCGGCGGGTGCGGCGGCGGAAGTCCATGGCCAGCAGCACGTCATGAGGCTGGATTTCCGCCAGCAGTTCAGCCTCTTCACCGGCGCCCTCGTTGAGCAGATGGACCTCGGCGCGCAACTGCGACAGCAGGGCCTGCGCATAGAAGGCGGCCATGTAGCCGTTGCGGTAACCCACCACCCAGACGCGGCGCGCACCTGCCAGCAGCCTGGCCGCCTGCTGCACGCTGGAATCGGTCACGCTGTCGGCGAGGGCCTGCAACTGCCGGGCGTCTTGTGCCAGGTGTTGCTGCAGCGGGCTGGCGCTGGTGCCCTGCTGCGCCATGCGGTGTAGCGGCGAGGGCTGGGGTGTGCCGTTGCGCTGGTACTGCCGGAAGGCCTGGAAGTCGGCAAAGCCCAGGCGTTTGAAGAAACGCGCCGTGCTGGCCTTGGAGACACCGGCCAGCGCCGCCAGCTCGGTGGCGCTGTAGGCGAGCAGGTCCTTCTCGTGGGCCAGCACCACGTCGGCCAGTTTGCGGTCCACCAGGGACAGCGCCTCGTAGTGCACCTGAATCCGCTCGCGCAGGGGAAGGGCTTTGGCCTTGGTCATGGCAAGGCGGCTGAGAGGTTTTGGTGCGGATGCACCCAAAAGAGAGCGCGCGCACCAGTGTGAAACATATTTTTCATGGATTTATGGTTAAGAAACACATATTTCATATTGTCCGGCCTCTGTTTGCAAGGGCAATGCCATGCGAAACAGGTGGCACACATTTTGCGGAAGGGTTGCTGTCTCTCCATCATCTTTACAGGAACCCCTCCATGAAATTCAAAGCACTCTCTACCCTGGCTGGCCTGTTTGCCGGCGCCGTCCTGACCCTGGGCACGCCGGCTCACGCGGCCGACGAATCACTTTCGGCCGTGCTGGCCAAGAAGTCGATTGCCCTGGGCGTCGCCTCCGACTTTCCGCCTTACGGCTACATGGGCGCGGACTTCAAACTCACGGGTGTGGACGTGGCCACGGCGCAGTTGATTGCCGACAAGCTGGGCGTGAAGGCCGAGTTTGTGCCGGTGAGCACACCCAACCGCATTCCCTATCTGCAGACCAAGAAGATTGACCTGATCGTCTCGGCCCTGGGCAAGAACCCCGAGCGCGAGAAAGTGATCGACTTCACCGTGGCCTACGCTCCGTTCTTCCAGGCCGTGTTCGGCCCCAAGGCGCTGAACATCAAGAGTTTTGACGACCTGGACGGCAAGAGCATTGCCGTGACCCGCGGCACCATCCAGGACGACGTGCTGCAAAAGGTGGCCCCGCCCACGCTGAAGATCCAGCGTTTCGAGGACGATGCCACCACCGTGGCCGCCTTCATCTCCCAGCAAACCCAGCTGCTGGCCACCGGCGCCGCCGTGGCCGCGGCGGCCGTGCAGAAGAACCCGCAGGTGCAGGCCGAATACAAGCTGCTGCTGAAAGACTCGCCCAACTTCATCGGCGTGCGCAAGGGTGAAACCGCGCTGCTGACCAAGGTCAACGAGATCCTGCGCGCCGCCAAGGCCGACGGCACGTTGGAAAAATACTCACAAAAATGGCTGGGCCGCGGCACCGGCGTGTTGCCTGATTAAGGCTGTTGGGCGTTTCATAAAACAAGACACGAATCTCATGCCCGTTCGCCCTGAGCCAGTCGAAGGGCTTCGACAAGCTCAGCCCGAACGGAGTGGGTGCATCGCTTCAGCAACATTCCTGAACCACCATGATTGAATTCAACTTTGTCACCGTGCTGGAACAGTGGCCCATGCTGTTGCGCGGGCTGGGCCTGACGGTGGCGCTCACCGCCATTTCGGCGGTGCTGGGTGTCGTGGTGGGCACGGCGTGTGCCTGGGCCCGGCTGCATGGCGGCACGGTTCTGAAACGGGGGGTGGGTGCCTATGTGGAGTTGGTGCGCAACACGCCCTTCATCATCCAGCTGTTCTTCATCTTCTTTGGCCTGCCTTCGCTGGGGCTGCGTTTGTCGGTGGAAATGGCAAGCGTGCTGGCCATGGTGTTGAACCTGGGGGCCTATGCCTGCGAGATCGTGCGCGCCGGCCTGCAGACCACGCCCAAAGGCCAGCTGGAAGCCGCCATGAGCCTGGCGCTGACGCCGTGGCAGGTTTTTTCACGCGTGGTACTGCCGCCGGCACTGGCGCGCATCTGGCCGGCGCTGGTAAGCCAGATCATCATCGTGATGCTGGGGTCGGCGGTCTGCGGGCAGATCTCGGCGGAAGAACTCTCGCAGGCGGCGAACCTCATCTCCAGCCGCACCTTCCGCAGTTTCGAGTCCTACATCATCGTCACCGTGGTCTATCTGCTGCTGGCGATTGGCGTGAGGCAGCTGCTGTACTGGGCTGGACCGCGCTTTCTTTTTGTCAGTCGCTAAAGAGCACGCACCATGGTTCAGTTTTCGCTCTGGGATATTTTTACCTTTTTGCTCGGCGCCCTGCGCTGGACGGTGGCGCTCTCGCTGATGGCCTTTGTTGGTGGCGGGTTGGTCGGCATGGGTCTGCTCTTGCTGCGGTTTGCCAGGGTGCGCGGCGCGGCCACGGCGGTGGCCTGGTATGTGCAGATTTTTCAGGGCACGCCGCTGCTGATGCAACTGTTTCTGGTGTACTTTGGCCTGGCCTTGCTGGGCATGGACACCTCGCCGCTGGTGTCCGCGGCGATTTGCCTGACGCTGTATGCGAGCGCCTACCTGACCGAAATCTGGCGCGGCTGTGTCAACGCCATTCCGAAAGGCCAGTGGGAAGCCTCCACCACGCTGGCGCTGAACTTCACGCAACAAATGCGCCATGTGATCCTGCCGCAGGCGCTGCGCGTGGCCATTGCGCCCACGGTGGGCTTTCTGGTGCAGATCATCAAGGGAACGGCGCTGGCCTCGGTCATCGGTTTTGTCGAGCTGACCAAGGCCGGCCAGATGATCTCCAACGCCACCTACCAACCCTTTCTGGCCTACACCTTTGTCGGCCTTTTGTACTTTGCCCTGTGCTACCCGCTGTCGTGGTGGAGCCAGCGGCTGGAAAACCGCCGTCTGGCCTGATTTATGACCCAACCATCCCCCCATCCCCCGTTTGCACTGGTCGACATCCGCGGTCTGCACAAGAGTTTTGGCGCCACCGAAGTGCTCAAGGGCATCGACCTGCAGGTCGGGCGCAAGGAAGTGGTCAGCATCATCGGCAAGAGCGGCTCGGGCAAGAGCACCTTGCTGCGCTGCATCAACGGGCTGGAGACCTTCGAGCGCGGCAGCCTCGCCGTCGATGGCCAGGCCCTGCAACACGGCGATACCAACGCCATGCGCGAGTTGCGCCAGCAGGTCGGCATGATTTTTCAAAGCTTCAACCTGTTTCCGCACCTGAGCGCCGGGCGCAATGTGATGTTGGCGCCGACGCTGGTCAAGGGCTTGCCCAGGGAAGAAGCGCGCACGCGTGCCCAGGCGCTGCTGGAGCGCGTGGGACTGGGCAGCCTGTTTGACCGCATGCCCGATCAACTTTCGGGCGGACAGCAGCAGCGCGTGGCCATTGCCCGTGCGCTGGCCATGGACCCCACGGTGTTGCTGTGCGACGAGATCACATCTGCGCTTGACCCGGAACTGGTGGGCGAGGTGCTGCAGGTGGTGGAGATGCTGGCCAACGAGGGCATGACGCTGATCCTGGTCACCCACGAAATGGCCTTTGCCCGCAAGGTGAGCGACCGCGTGGTGTTCATGCACCAGGGGCTGATTCACGAAGCAGGCACGCCGGAGGAGATTTTCAACCGCCCCCAGACGCCCGAGCTGCGACAGTTTCTGGCTGTCCTGCACGACTGATCGCGGAAAGCTTCGGTTGGAGGGGCCGGTGCTGCGCAAGCAGATTGAATGGTTGTCAGCAATACTGCAGCAGGCATCATTCAGTGGCGCTGTCAGCTGGAATACAGTTGACCGTCGGTCAAAGGAATATCAAGAGGTGCTTTCATGCGTGAGCTGGAACTGGGCAAGGCCTTCACCCTGATGGAATCAGGACCTGTTGTCCTGGTGACGACCCATGATGGGAAGAAGGACAACATCATGACGATCTCCTGGACCATGGTGATGGATTTCACGCCGGTATTTGCCGTCACCACGGGCCGATGGAATCACTCTTACGCGGCGTTGCGAAAAAACCGGGAGTGCGTGATTGCCATTCCCACGGTGGACATGCTGGACAAGGTGGTCGGCATCGGGACGTGCTCCGGAAAAGACACCGACAAGTTTGGCAAATTCAAACTCACTGCTGTGCCGGGCAAAGTCGTCAGGGCGCCCTTGATCAAGGAGTGCCTCGCCAACATCGAGTGCAAGGTCATCGACATCGTCAAAAAGCACAACATTGTTGTCCTGGAGGCGGTGGCCGCCTGGATCGATACCACGCGGAAGGAGAAGCGCACGGTTCATGCCGTTGGCGACGGAACCTTCATTGTTGACGGGCGCAAGATGGACCGCAGGAAGATGATGGCCTCCAGGCTCCCCGACGGCGTTTAGCGGTTGTTGGCCAGTTTCGGCGACTACCCCCCGAAGTTACCCCCACGCCCTGTTGCTTAGGCTGTGGATAAGGGCATGAACAACCCGGAAATGCCGCGCCAGTGCTGGTGATGCGGGGCCTGCTCAAGAAACAGGCAGGGTCGGGGCCGGGGCGGCCAGTTTTCAAAATCAAGCCCGAGGCTGTCAGGCTGCAGCAGCGAGCGCAGCTGGTTTTTGTTTAAAGTACCGGATTCGCAGCAGACTATGCTTGCGCCATCGTTCATCTGCTGCGGTACGGTGAGCTTGTACTTTGAAAAACAGATACCCGTGAAAGCCCCTTCATGAAGACCATCCGCATCGGCGCCGGCGCCGGCTACTCGGGCGACCGCATTCCCCCCGCCGTGGAGCTGGCGGAAAAGGGGGACCTCGACTACCTGGTGTTCGAGTGTCTGGCCGAGCGCACCATCGCCCTGGCCCAACTGGAGCGCAGCAAGGATGCGCGTCTGGGCTTCGATCCCCTGCTCAGGGACCGCATGGAGGCGGTGCTGCTGGCCTGCGCCGGCCGCGGGGTGAAGATCATCACCAACATGGGGGCCGCCAATCCCCAGGCGGCGGGCCAGGAAGTGATCCGGATCGCGCGCGAGCTGGGGCTGGACCGCCTGAAGGTGGCGGTGGTTCAGGGCGACGACGTGTTGCCTGGCCTGCCTGGCCAGAACCTGACCCTGCTGGAAAGCGGCGCACCGCTGCAGTCCCTGGGCAGCGCCGTGTTGTCGGCGAATGCCTATCTCGGCGCCGAGGCCCTGGTGCGGGCACTGCATCTGGGCGCCGACGTGGTCATCACCGGGCGTGTCGCCGATCCGGCCCTGTTTCTTGCGCCGCTCATCCATGAGTTCGACTGGTCCATGTCGGACTGGCAGAAGATGGGCCAGGGCACGGTGGTGGGCCATCTGCTGGAGTGTGCTGGGCAGGTCACCGGCGGGTATTTCGCCGACCCCGGTTACCGCGATGTGCCCGACCTGGCCAACCTGGGGTTTCCGCTGGCGGAAGTGTCGGCCGACGGGAGCGCCATCATCACCAAGGTGGCCGGTTCGGGCGGCTGCGTCACCACCGCCACCTGCACGGCGCAACTGCTGTATGAAGTCGAAAACCCCGCCAGCTACCTGCAACCCGATGTGGTGGCGGACTTTTCGAATGTCACGCTGACCCAGGTGGGGCCCGACCGCGTGCGGATCGGCGGCGCCAACGGTCATCAGCGCCCGGCGACCCTGAAGGTGACCGTGGGTTACCGTGACGGCTTCATCGGGGAAGGGCAGATTTCCTACGCGGGCCTGGGGGCCGAGGCGCGGGGCCGGCTGGCGCTGGACGTCCTGAAGCAGCGCCTGGAGGGCTCGGACATCCACGCGCTCGACAGCCGTTATGAACTCATCGGGGTCAATGCCATGCACGGCGAAGCCCTGTCCGCGGGCCACACGCCTTATGAAGTCCGGGTGCGTGTGGCCCTGCGTGTCGCCACCCTGAAAGAGGCGGAGCGGGTGGCCAACGAGGTCGAGGCCATGTACCTCAACGGGCCGGCCGGGGGCGGCGGTGTCACCAAGTCGGTCCGCGAGGTGATTGCCGCGGCGTCCACCCTGGTCCCGCGCGCCTTGGTTCAGACATCAATCACCATGATGGAGCTCTAAAAAATGTTGTTGCGCGAGATAGCCCACACCCGTACCGGCGACAAGGGCAACCGGTCCATCATTTCCGTCATTGCCTACGACCTCAAGGATTTCCCGGCGATCGAGCGCGCCGTCACCGCGGAACGGGTGCGTGCGTATTACGCAGACACCGTCAGGGGCGACGTCGAGCGTTACGTTGTGCCGCATCTGGGGGCGCTGAACTTCGTTCTGCACGACGCGCTGGGCGGGGGCGTGACCCGGTCCCTGGCGCTGGACGCGCATGGCAAGTGCCTGAGTTCCGCCATTCTGGGCATGGCCATCGAATAAGCTAGGCGTATTGCCGGACGTATTCAACAATTTTTTAACAGGAGACATCAACATGAAGTGCAAGTCGATTCTTTTTCTGGCTGCGGCCAGTTTGTCTTTCGCCGCGTTCGGCCAGGCGTATCCGAACAAGCCGATCAAGGCCATCGTGCCTTTTGCGGCGGGCAGCGCCACCGACCAGATTGGGCGCGCTTTTGCGGCCAAGATGTCGGAAACGCTGGGGCAGACCATCGTGGTCGAGAACAAGGCCGGCGTCAACGGCATGCTGGGGGCCGATGCTGTCGCCAAGGCTGCACCGGACGGCTACACCATCCTGATCGGAACCAACAGCACCAACGCTGCGCTCAAGAGCCTGATGAAAAAGCTCCCCTACGACCAGGACACGGCCTTTGCCCCGCTGGGCTACATGGGTTCGGTGCCGCTGATCGTGGCCGTCAACAACGACGTGCCGGCCAAGAACCTGCGCGAATTCGTGGACATCGCCAAGGCCAAACCGGGCCATGTCACTTTTGCCAGTGCCAGCACCTCGCAGCTGGTGTCGTCTGAAATGATGGCCGGCATGGCGGGCATCCAGATGACCAACGTGCCCTACAAAAGCGGCCCAGCGGCCATGACCGACCTCATTGGCGGCCAGGTGATGATGTTCACCGCCGACTTTGCCGTCATGCTGCCGCAGGTCAAGGGCGGCAAGGTCCGCGGCCTGGCGGTGACGTCGACCAAACGTTCGCCCGCGGTGCCGGAACTGCCGACGGTCAACGAAGCCCTGGGCCTGAAGGACTATGAGCTGATCGCCTACTTCGCGATGTTTGCGCCGGCCGGCACACCGCCCGACATCATTGCCAAACTGAACCAGGCCATCAACGCCGCGGCGCAGAGCAAGGACCTGCAGGAAAAATTCGCACCGATCGGCTTCCTGGTCGAGCCCGGAACGCCTGAAGCCCTGGCCCAGCGCAGCAAGCTGGAAACGGTCAAGTGGGCCAAGGCGATCCGCGACGCGAAGATCGAGCCGCAATAAGCCCTTGCCACCGGCCGCCTGCGGGCTGGCCGGGCTTTCCCGTCCGGCCCGCAGGCGGCCTGGACCTACCTGGCCGCGTTTTCGCTGCGCGCATAAAACGATTTCTTGGCCAGTTCGACGACGAAGACATAGGCCAGCGTCAACCCGATCATGGCCAGCACCAGCGGGGCCGGCAGCGGCACAAAGCCGAAGATGGCGCTGAAGGGCAGATAGGGCAGCACCAGCGCGATGGCGATCACGACCAGGGTGCTTCCCAGCAGCAGAGGGCCCGGCCGGCTGCGGTAGAAGGGGCGACGGGTGCGCACCACCAGCGCCACCACCAGCTCGGTCAGCAGCGACTCCAGAAACCAGCCGGTCCGGAACTCTTCAGGCGCCGACTTGAACACCCACAGCAGGACCGCGAAGGTCAGCAGGTCGAACGCCGAGCTGATCAGCCCGAAGCGCACCATGTAGTTGCGGATGAACACCGTGTCCCAGCGGCGTGGCCTGTCCACCCATTCCTTGTCCACCCGGTCGCTGGCAATCGCCGCACCGGGAATGTCGGACAGGAAATTGTTCAGCAGGATCTGCGAGGCCAGCAGCGGCAGGAAGGGCAGGAACAGGGAGGCCACGGCCATGCTGGCCATGTTGCCGAAATTGGCGCTGATCGTGGTCAGGATGTACTTGAGCGTGTTGGCGAAGGTCCTGCGGCCTTCGTCGATGCCCAGGCGCAGGATGCCGAGGTCCTGGCGCAGCAGGATGAAGTCCGCGGCGTCCTTGGCCACATCCACCGCCGTGTCCACCGAGATGCCGACGTCGGCCGCGTGCAGCGCCAGCGCGTCGTTGATACCGTCCCCCATGTAGCCGACCACATGGCCGGTTTTCTGCAAAGCCAGGATGATGCGCTCCTTCTGGTTCGGGTCCACCTCCGCGAACACCGTGGTGGCGCCGACTGCATGCATCAGGGCCTCGTCGCCCATGTCATTGAGTTCGCGTCCGGTCAGGGTGCTCACGGCAGGCAGCCCGACCGCTTCGGCGATGTGCCGCGCCGCCTTGCGGTTGTCGCCGGTGATGATCTTGAGCTGCACGCCGCGCTGCGCCAGATCCAGCAGGGTCTGGCGCGCGTCGGCCTTGGGCGGGTCCATGAACAGCAGGAAACCGGCGAAGCACAGCCCCTGGTCGTCGCTGCGGCCATAGGGCCCGCTACGTGCCGGCACCTGGCGCGAGGCGACGCCGAGCACGCGGTAACCCTGCGCACTCCAGGCCTCAAAAAGTGCATCGATGCGCGCGCGCATGGCGGCATCGAGCGGTGCATCGTCAACGCCCACGCCCACGCCCACGCCCACGCTTGTGCACATGGCGAGGATTTTGTCGAGCGCGCCCTTGGTGATCAGCGTGCGCTCACCGCTGGCGTCGGCGGTCACCACGGAGAGGCACTTGCGCACGAAGTCATAGGGAATTTCGTCCACCTTCTGCAGTGCCCGGAAGTCAACGCCGGCCTGGTTCGCGGCGGCCAGCACGGCGTCGTCGACGGGGTTGACCAGCCCGGACTGGAACTGCGCATTGATGCCGGCCAGCCGCAGCACCGCTGTGCTCGGCTTGCCGGCGCTATCGACCGCGCCGTCGAGCGCCACCACACCCGCCGTCAGGGTGCCGGTCTTGTCGGTGCACAACACATCCATGCTGCCGAGGTTCTCGATTGCATTGAGCCGGCGCACGATGACGCCCAGGCTGGCCATGCGCTTGGCGCCATGCGACAGCGTGATGCTGACGATGGCCGGCAGCAGCTCCGGTGCCAGGCCCACAGCCAGCGCCAGGGCAAACAGCAGCGAGGCGACGGCCGGCCTGTCCATGAAGATGTTGATGGCCAGCACCGCGACGACCATCACCAGCATGATGTGCGTGAGCAGGTAGCCGAAGCGCTGGATGCCGCGCTCGAACTCGGTCATGGGCGGACGCAGGGCGAGCTTGCCCGCGATCTGGCCGAACACGGTGGCCTGGCCGGTCTGCGCGATCAGTACCCGCGCCGTGCCGCTGCCCACGCTGGTGCCCATGAACACGCAATTGCTGCGCTCGGCCAGGCCGGCAGGGGCGGCAACGGCGCCGGGTTTTTTTTCGACCGGAAAGGTTTCGCCGGTGAGCACCGCCTGGTTGACAAAGAAGTCCCTGGCCTCCAGCACCACGCCGTCGGCCGGGATCAGGCTGCCGGCGTTCAGCAGCACGATGTCGCCGCGCACCACCCGGTACGAAGGCAGGTTTTTGGGCTGGCCGTCGCGCAGGACCAGCGAGTGGATGGTGATGCGCGAGCGCAGCTTCTCGATCGCGTTGCCGGCAATGTATTCCTGGGCGAAGCCAAGCAGGGTGCTGCCGACGACGACCACCAACACCATGCCTGCATCCATCCACTCCGCGGCGAGCAGGGAGATGAACGAGGCCACGATCAGGATCAGCACCAGCGGACTTTTGAACTGGTTTGCCAGCAGCCCGAGTGCACTGGCCTTTTTCAGCGCCTTGAGTGCATGCGGCCGCTCGCGTTTCAGGCGGGCGCCTGCTTCGCGGCGGGACAGGCCGTTGGCGTCGGCGCCGAGTTGCGCCATGAGTTGTTCCGCCGGCAGGCTCCAGTAAGCCTCGGCGAGGGCCGGTTCGCCGGCACCGGGCGCCGGCTTTTTCTGGAACAGCCTGGAAAGGAAATGCATGGGCTTGACCCCTGAATGCGTTTTCGCGGGACACGCCAGCATGACAGAAAAGCCGGGGCTTGCCCACGGGGCTGGCGCATCGGGCCGCCAGCTGACGTGCAGTGCCTGACGCCCGGCGTGGCGCCTCCCGCAGGTCCGGCTTGCGGCGCCGGCTGGTGCGGCCGAAACCCGGTGTTATCCGTCGATTCTGATAAAAAAAGCCTTCCAGCCCCTTATTCAATGGGCGCGGTAAGCTATCAAAAATAGAGCAGTCTTGATGCCAAGCACGGTCATGAGCAGGGAGCCCAGCACATGCAACGCGGCCGTGCCCAGCGCCAGGCCGTAACGCTCTTCCAGCAGGAAGGTGACGACTTCGGCGGAAAAGGAGGAAAACGTGGTGAGCCCGCCCAGAAAGCCGGTCACCAGCATCAGGCGCCAGACCGGGTCGAGCTGCGGCAGGGACTGGAAAATGGCCAGGCAGATGCCGATCAGGTAGCCGCCAATCAGGTTGGCGGCCAGCGTGCCCCAGGGAATGAGGCCGCCGGGCGTGAGCCACAGCGCGAGGCCCCAGCGGGCCAGCGCGCCCACAGAGGCGCCGATGCAGATGGCAAAGACCGGGTAGAACATGGCCATGGGTTTCGTGGGTTTCGTGGGTTGAGCGGGGCAAGCGCTAGCGCTAGCGGCTCATCTGCTCCGGCAGCCAGGTGACGATGCCGGGAAACACATACACCAGCGCAACCGCGGCGCACATCAGGAAAAACATCGGCAGCGTGACCTTGGCGATCCAGGGCAGTTCGCGGCCGGTCATGCCCTGCAGCACAAACAGGTTGAAGCCGACCGGCGGCGTGATCTGCGCCATCTCGACCACCAGTACGATGAAGATGCCGAACCAGATCGGGTCGATACCGGCTTTCTGGATGGTCGGCATCAGCACGCCCATGGTCAGCACGACCATGGAGATGCCGTCGAGAAAGCAGCCGAGCACAATGAAGAAGAAGGTCAGCGCCAGGATCAACTGGCCCTGGCTCAGGCCCAGCGAGGCAATCCATTCGGCCAGGTGGCGCGGCAGGCCGATGTAACCCATGGACAGCGTCAGAAAGGCCGCACCGGCGAGGATCAGCGCGATCATGCAGTACAGCCGCGTGGCGCCCATCAGGGCCTCGCGGAAGGTGGCCCAGCTCATGGATCCCTGCAGCGCGGAGATGACCAGGGCACCCACCACGCCGATGGCCGCCGCCTCGGTGGCCGTGGCAATGCCGGAGTAGATGGAGCCCAGCACGGCGGCAATCAGCAGCACCACGGGAATCAGTGCGCGTGAGGCCGAGAGCTTTTGCAGAAAAGTCGTTTTGGCGTCGGCCGGGGGGATCTGGCCAGGATTGCGCAGGGCCCAGACCACGATGTAGCCCGAAAACAGCAAGGCCAGCATGATGCCGGGAAGCACGCCCGCAATGAACAGCTTGGCAATCGACACCTCGGCCGAAACGCCATAAACAATCATGATGATGGATGGCGGAATCAAGAGGCCCAGGGTGCTGGCGCCGGCCAGCGTGCCGACAATCATGTGTTCGGGGTAACCGCGGCGCTTGAGTTCGGGCAAGGTCATCTTGCCGATGGTGGCGCAGGTCGCCGCGCTCGAGCCCGACACTGCCGCAAAAATGGTGCAGCCCACCACGTTGGTGTGCAGCAGCCGGCCCGGCAGGCCCTGCATCCAGGGCGCCAGGCCCTTGAACATGTCCTGCGACAGCCGGGTCCGAAACAGGATTTCGCCCATCCAGATGAACAGGGGCAGGGCCGTCAGCGTCCAGCTCGACGCCGACCCCCAGATGGTGACCGCCATGGCGTCGCCGGCCACGCGGGAGGTGAATAGCTGCATGCCTATCCAGGCTACGCCCGACAGCGTCAGGCCAATCCAGACGCCGGTGCCCAGGATGAAAAAGAGGGAGAGCACCAGCAGGGCCATGATGGTCAGGTCGTTCATGGGGTCCTTATTCGTTGCGCAGCGCTTCGCTGCTGGTGAGGGTTACCCGGCGGCCCTGGATCTCGAGCACCAGCTCGTCGATGAAGGCCACCACCAGGATGACCGCGCCAAAAGCCATGGCCAGTTGCGGAATCCACAGTGGCGTGGCATCACTGCCGGTGGAGATGTCGTTGAACACACGCGACTGCCAGGCCAGCTTGCAGCTGTAGGCGGCAAACAGCAGGGCCAGCAGCGTGGCCAGGCCCAGGGCCCAGAGTTCCAGCGCATTTTTCCAGCGGCCGCTGAGGGCATTGACCAGCAGGGTCACGCGGATGTGCTCGCCGCGTTTGAGGGTGTGCGCCAGTGCGAGGAAGCCGCTGGCGGCCATCAGGTAGCCGGCGTAGGCATCGGTGCCCGGTACATGGAAATGCAACTGCCGGCTGACGATGGACAGCAGCACCATGACCAGCAGGCCCACCATGAAAAGCGCCGCCAGGGCGGCGGCGCTGTCGTAAATGCCGTCAAGCAGCTTGCGCATGTCGGCGGTTTACTTGCGGTAGGCGTCAACGATGGCCTGGCCTTCAGGTCCGGCCTTGTCCAGCCATTCCTTGAGCATCACGTCGCCGACTTTTTTCAGGTCGGCCTTGAGCGCGGGAGATGGCGGCAGCACCTGCATGCCGTTGGCCTTGAGGGTTTCCAGCGTCTTGGTGTTGACGGCCTGGCTGGCTGCCCAGCCGCGTGTTTCAGCGTCCGCCGCTGCCTTGAGCACCGCCTGCTTGGTGGGGCCGTCGAGGGCGTCGAAAGCCGCCTTGTTGACGATCACCGCATTCTTGGGCAACCAGGCCTGGGTGTCGTAGTAATACTTGAGGTGTTCATACAGCTTGCTGTCCACGCCGGTGGCGCCGGAGGTCATGGTGGACTCGACCACGCCGGTCGCCAGCGCCTGGGAGAACTCGGCGGCCTGCACCGTCACCGGCTGGGCACCCACCAGTTCGGCGATACGTGCGGTGGCCGGACTGTAGGCGCGCCACTTGATGCCCTTCAGATCGGCTGCCGAGGCCAGCGGCTTTTTGGAGTAAATGCCCTGCGGTGGCCAGGCCACCGCATACAGCAACTGGATCCCCTGCTCGCCCAGCTTCTTTTGCAGCGCCGGCTTCTGGGCCTGGTAGAGCTTCATGGCGCTGGGGTAGCCTTCGGCCAGGAAAGGCAGGCCGTCCGTGCCGAAGATGGCCCACTCGTTCTGGAAGTTGGCCAGCAGGATTTCACCGGCCTGGGCCTGGCCGCCCTGAACGGCGCGCTTGATTTCGGGCGCCTTGAACAGCGAGGCGTTGGCATGCACCGTGATCTTGAGCTTGCCGCCGCTGGCCTTGTCCACGTCGTTGGCGAACTGCACCAGGTTTTCGCTGTGGAAGTTGGTCGCCGGGTAGCCCGCGGGCAGGTCCCACTTGGTCTGGGCAAACGAGACGCCGGTGGCAAGGGCCAGGCTGGCGGCAAGGGTCAAGAGGCGAAGCTTCATGGTGACTCCATTGGTTGAATTGATGGGACGGACTTTACGCGGCTAAAGAGGGGATGATGATGGGTGTTTCCCCTAAGTGTCAACAATTCGTTGATAAATTGTCATTCATCTGCCTACAATCTGCTGCATGCAACATCAATGCCAACAGGAGTGGGGCCATGTCAAAAAAGCCGCTGGATAAGGCTGCGGGCCCGGAGCGCTCGCCCATCGTTTCTTCTGCGCACCTGGTGTCGCCACACAGCTCGGAGATGAGTGAGTTTGAATTCGGGTTGATCGTGGCCGGCAACGCCTTTCACCGGTGGATCGTGCACTGTATGAGTGCTGCCGGCCTCAAGGACCTGACGCCGCTCGATGTTTTGGTGCTCCACCACGTGACGCACCGCGCGCGGGACAAGCGGCTGGCGGACATCTGTTTCATCATGAACGTCGAAGACACGCACCTGATCAACTATTCGCTCAAGAAACTGCTCAACCTGGGGGTGGTGGAGTCCAGCAAAAACGGCAAGGAGGTCACCTATGCATCGACGGAAGCCGGCCGTGCCCATGTGCAGCGCTACCGTGAGATCCGTGAGTCCTGCCTGATTGATGCGATGAATGCAGATGACGGATTGAACCGCGATATTGGCGAGCTGGCGCGTCTGCTGCGCGTGCTCTCCGGCATGTATGACCAGGCTGCGCGGGCTGCAGCCTCCCTTTAAGAAACCATCAAGGCAACGAACATGGCAATCGCAATGACAACCGCAATGGAAAAGAAGCGCTGGCAGTTCTGGATAGACCGCGGCGGCACATTCACCGACATCGTGGCCAAGCAGCCCGACGGTTCGCTGGTCACGCACAAGCTGCTGTCCGAGAACCCCGAGCAATACCGCGACGCCGCCGTGGCCGGCATCCGCCATCTGCTGGGCCTGAAGGCAGGCGAGCCGATTCGCGCCGACCTGGTGGACTGCGTGAAGATGGGCACCACCGTGGCCACCAATGCGCTGCTCGAGCGCAAGGGCGAGCCGACCCTGCTGGTGACCACGCGCGGTTTCCGCGACGCGCTGCGCATTGCCTACCAGAACCGCCCGCGGCTGTTCGACCGCCATATCGTGCTGCCCGAGCTGCTCTACAGCGCCGTGGTGGAAGCCCAGGAACGCGTCGGTGCCCAGGGTGAGGTGCTGCAGGCGTTCGATGAAGTGCTGTTGAGACAGGAGCTGGCGGCGCAGTACGAGAAAGGGCTGCGCAGTGTTGCGGTTGTCTTCATGCACGGCTACCGCTACACCGACCATGAAAAGGCAGCCAGCCGCATTGCCCGCGAGCTCGGCTTCACGCAGGTCAGTACCTCGCACGAGACCAGCCCGATGATGAAGTTTGTCAGCCGGGGTGACACCACGGTGGTCGATGCCTACCTCTCGCCCATCCTGCGCCGTTATGTGGAGCAGGTGGCCGGTGAGATGCCCGGGGTCAAGCTGTTTTTCATGCAGTCCTCGGGCGGTCTGACCGACGCCCATGTGTTCCAGGGCAAGGACGCGATCCTGAGCGGGCCGGCCGGCGGCATCGTCGGCATGGCGCGCACCGCCGCAATTGCTGGCATCGATAAAGTCATCGGTTTCGACATGGGCGGCACCTCCACCGACGTGTCGCACTACGCCGGTGAGTTCGAGCGCGAGTTTGAAACCCAGGTCGCCGGCGTGCGCATGCGTGCGCCCATGATGAGCATCCACACGGTGGCGGCCGGCGGCGGTTCCATCCTCAAGTTCGACGGTGAACGTTTCCGCGTCGGGCCGCAGAGCGCCGGCGCCAATCCCGGGCCTGCCAGCTACCGCCGCGGCGGACCGCTGGCCGTGACCGATGCCAATGTGATGGTGGGCAAGGTGCAGCCGCGTTATTTTCCCAAGGTGTTCGGCCCGAACGCCGATGAGCCGCTCAGCTACGAGGCGGTGGAAACGCAGTTCAATCAACTGGCCGGCCAGACCGGGCGCAGCGCCGAGGTCGTGGCCGAGGGGTTCATCAACATCGCGGTGCAGCAGATGGCCAATGCCATCAAGAAGATCTCGGTGGCGCGCGGCTACGACGTGACGCGTTACACCCTGCAGTGTTTCGGCGGCGCGGGCGGGCAACACGCCTGCCTGGTGGCCGATGCGCTGGGCATGACCAAAGTGTTTGTGCACCCGCTGGCCGGTGTGCTGAGCGCCTACGGCATGGGCCTGGCCGACCAGAACGTGATTCGCGAGCAGGCGGTGGAGCTCAAGCTGTCGCCGTCGGCCTTGCTGGACGTGGCCGACAAGCTCGACGCACTGGCCGCCACCGCGCAGGCCGAACTGCAGCGCCAGCAGGTCAGCACGGGCGCCATCACCATGCACCGCCGCGTGCATGTGCGGTATGAGGGCAGCGACTCGGCGCTGGTGGTTCCCTTCGGCACGCTGGACCAGATCAAGGCGAGTTTTGAGTCCGCCTATCGCCAGCGTTTTGCCTTCCTGATGCAGGGCAAGGGCCTGGTGGTGGAGGCCGTGTCGGTCGAAGCGGTGGTGGCCGGCGACGCGCCGGTCGAGCCGCGCCTGCCGACCCATGCGCCGCGCGACGTGCCGCGCCGCGAAACCGTGCGCATGTATTCGGGCGGCCAGTGGCACGATGCGGCGCTGGTGGTGCGGGAAGACCTGCAGCCCGGCGACATCATCAGCGGTCCGGCCATCATTGCCGAGAAAAACGCGACCACCGTGGTCGAGCCTGGCTGGGAGGCCGCGCTCACGGCGCTGGACCACCTGGTGCTGGACCGGCGGGCCGAGCGCGCCATCCAGTTTGCGGCGGGCACCACGGTGGATCCGGTGCTGCTGGAGGTGTTCAACAACCTGTTCATGAACATCGCCGAGCAGATGGGCCTGCAGCTGCAGAACACCGCCTACTCGGTCAACATCAAGGAGCGGCTGGACTTCAGCTGTGCGCTGTTCGACACCGAAGGCAACCTCATCGCCAACGCACCGCACATGCCGGTGCACCTGGGCTCCATGGGCGAAAGCATCAAGACGGTGATCCGCGAGAACGCCGGAAAAATGCAGCCGGGTGATGTCTATGTGCTCAACGACCCCTACCATGGCGGCACGCATTTGCCCGACATCACGGTGATCACGCCGGTCTACCTCGGCAGCGCGGACTTGCCGACCTTTTATGTCGGCTCGCGCGGTCACCATGCGGACATCGGCGGCACCACGCCGGGCTCCATGCCGCCGTTTTCGACGCGCATCGAGGAAGAGGGCGTGCAGATCAACAACGTCAAGCTGGTCGAACGCGGCGTGCTGCGCGAAGCCGAGATGGTGGCACTGCTCAAGAGCGGCCCCTACCCGAGCCGCAACCCGCAGCAGAACCTGGCCGACCTGAAGGCGCAGATTGCCGCCAATGAAAAAGGCGTGCAGGAGCTGCGCAAGATGGTGGACACCTTCAGCCTGGAGGTGGTGCTGGCCTACATGCGCCATGTGCAGGACAACGCCGAAGAGTCGGTGCGCCGCGTGATCACCAAACTGAAAGACGGCGCTTTCACGCTGCCGCTGGACAATGGCGCGCAGATCCAGGTGGCGATCCGGGTGGATACGAAAAACCGCAGCGCCGAGATCGACTTCACCGGCACCTCGCCTCAGCAGGGCAACAACTTCAATGCACCGACGGCGGTGTGCATGGCGGCGGTGCTGTATGTGTTCCGCACCCTGGTGGACGACGACATCCCGCTCAACGCGGGTTGCCTGAAGCCGCTGAAGGTCATCATTCCGGCCGGCTCCATGCTGAACCCGAACCCGCCGGCCTCGGTGGTCGCGGGCAACGTCGAGACCTCCACCTGCATCACCAATGCGCTGTATGGCGCACTCGGCGTGATGGCCGCCAGCCAGTGCACCATGAACAACTTCACCTTCGGCAACGAACGACACCAGTATTACGAAACCATCTCGGGTGGTTCGGGTGCCGGCGAGGGCTTCGACGGCACCTCGGTCGTGCAGACCCACATGACCAACTCGCGCCTGACCGACCCCGAGGTGCTGGAGTTCCGCTTTCCGGTGCGGCTGGAGAGTTACGAGATCCGCCAGGGGTCGGGCGGCGCGGGGCGCTGGCACGGTGGCAACGGCGGCGTGCGGCGCGTGCGTTTCCTCGAATCCATGACCGCGAGCATTTTGTCGAACGGCCGCAAACATGGCGCGTTTGGCATGGCCGGAGGTGAGCCGGGCCAGGTCGGCCGCAACGTGGTGGTGCGTGCCAACGGGCAGATCGAGGCACTGGACCACATCGGCCAGACCGAGATGTTGTCCGGTGACATCTTTGAGATCCACACGCCGGGCGGGGGCGGCTTCGGCAAGCCGTGAGGCTCTGCCTCATTTGCTGATGTGTGGTAAAAAACGCTTGCAGCCCTTATTGCACGGTCGCAAGCAGCTATCAATTCAGGAGTCATCGGCATGGATGTGGCATTCCCGGACAACTATCGCTTTCTGGCCCGCTACAACCGCTGGATGAACCAGCGTCTTTATGACGCATGCGAGGCGCTCAGCGACGAGGAACGCAAGCGCCAGCGCGGCGCGTTTTTCGGTTCCATCCACCACACGCTGACTCACCTGGTGCTGGCCGACAAGATGTGGCTGCACCGCTTTGCCTCGCAGGAAACCAGATTCGCCGCGCTGCCCGCGGCCGCGCTGGCCCTGCCTGAAGGTTCAGACTACACCAGCGACCTGCACCCCGACTGGCAGGATCTGCGGCAAACCCGCGCTGCACTGGACGAGGTGATTGAGCGCTGGCTGGCGGAGATGACGCCGGACTTCCTGACCAGCACCCTGTATTACGCCAACACCAAGGGCGTGCAGCGCGCCCACCCGGCCTGGCAGGCGATGACGCATTTTTTCAACCACCAGACGCACCACCGCGGGCAAGCGACCACGCTGCTGATGCAGGCCGGGGTGGATGTGGGGGTGACGGACTTGATTGCGCTGGTGTAAGCGGTGGCTCCTTCCACTCTTCTGGCGTCTGCCGTCGCTGCCTGCGCTTTCATGACCCCCTGAAGTGGCGTTGTCCCGTTCGGGATTTCCTTCACTTCGTGGCGAGACCTCCTCAAATCGCCCGCGTCAAATACACCGCTTCGCGCCCGACAATCGGCTCCCGGGTCGGCATGAACACCGTGCAGCCGTCGCACGGTGAACGCACTTCTTCAGCGCTGCCGTCGGTGGCGATCAGCTCGCCCTTGTGGAAGGTTTCAAAACCGAGCAGGGGCTTGACGAAGCGGAACTCGCTCGTCAGCACCATGCGGGTTTGCAGCAGCTCAAAGCGGCGTTGCGCGGGCAACGCGGACGGCGCCGGGGTGCGTTCGATCAGGCCAAAATGCGCCAGAAAATCCAGCGTCACCTGGGTCGCCACATCGGCCGAGCTTTGGGCGAAGTGCTGGCCGCATTCAACCACCAGCGCTGCGCCGGCGTTGCTGCCCAGCTGGCCATGGCGGCCGTGCTGGATCAGGGGTGTGCCTGAGCCCAAACCGTCAGGCATCACCAGGTGGACGGAAGGCCGGCCTATGGCTTGCGCGACGGCCGCGTTGCGCTCGAAGGCGGGGTAGACCCAGAAGGGCTCCACGGCGTGAGAGGTCGAGTGGATGTCCAGGATGTGGTCGGCCGCTGCAATCACCGGGCGCAACTCGCGTGCGCGGCGCAGCTCGGGGCTGTCTTCGGGGCCGTCCAGCCACTCGTCCGACCAGACGCGGTTGAGGTTGTGAACGACCTGGCGGTTGTCGTAGGGTTGGTCGGGGTTGAAGGCGTTGTAGGCCTCGATATGTGCAAAGCTGACGGTGAGCGTGCCGATCAGCGGCCTGATGCCGGCATCCAGCAGGTGGGTGGCCGCGACCATGCCGCAGATCTCGTTGCCGTGGGTCAGCGCGTTGACCAGCAGGTGCGGGCCTGGCCGGCCCGAGTCGAAGCGGTGAACGTAGTCGACGCCGGTGTTGCCCGCCCGGTAGGCAGACAGGTCGCGCGGAAGCACTTCGAGGGGCAGTTCAGAGGTCAATGGAGTCCTTGGGGCGTGGAGGTTGGCGGCGCTTTGCGTCGATGGATGCTACATAAATAATAGCTGAATATCGCATATGGACTGGGACGACGGGGCTGTTTTTCACCAAGATGGCTTGTTGCGCAGGCCCAGCGCGGCCAGGCGCTGCAGCGTTTCGGCGGCGACCGCCGGGTGCTCCACGGCATGTGGGCAAGCACCTCGGGGCAGGGCGACGGCGAGCAGCAGGTCGTCCCGTGGCTTGACGCAAATCAGCAACAGCCGGCCGGGCCGCAAATGCCGGCGCTGCTGCCCGGCGCGCCGTCAAACGGCAGGCTGGTGCCGCAGCCTTCAAAAATGCCGTAGTGGGTGTCGAAGTTGCCGATGAAGCTGAAGTGCGGCGCCAGGCGCGTGCCCTGCAGCATGTGCCAGGTGTTGCCGCAGACCGGGAAGACCTTGCCGGTCTGGATGTCATGGTGTTTGTCGAGCACAAAGCGGCCGGCCTGGCCGGGGATGCTGCCCTGGTAAATCACGGCCTGGCCGTAGTCCTCGCAGGCCGACTCCAGCGCGGCCAGCTTGAAGAGCCGCCAGGTGGCCGAATAAAAACGCAGGTTGCCGGTGCGCGCCGCGAGTTGCGGGTCGGTGATGTCCAGCGGCCTGTCTTCCACCAGGCGCGGGTCGGCAAAGCCGTGGCGTTGCGCCAGGCGCTCGAAGTCTTTCCAGTACAGCGCGCCGCCCAGGCATTCGCCATACAGCACCGGGTCGTTTTTCACCGCGGCTGGCACGCGACGGTCCGCATACACGTCGGAAAAGTAGAACTCGCCACCGGGTTTGAGCAGGCGCTGCACGCCGGCGAGCACCGCGTCCTTGTCGGGCGAGAGGTTGACCACGCAGTTGGAGACAATCACGTCGAAGCTGCCGGGCGCCAGGCCCAGCTCGTCCAGCCGCTCGATGTAGCCGTGCAGAAACGCCACATTGCTGTAGCCGAACAGCGCCGCATGGTGGGCCTGGTGCGCACGCGCCACGGCCAGCTGTTCATCGGTCATGTCCACGCCGACCACGGAGCCGGTGGACCCGACCAGCTGCGCCAGCGCATACACATCGCGGCCCGAGCCGCAGCCGAGGTCCAGCACGCGGCAGCCTTCGAGCAGCGGCGGGCAGACCAGGCCACAGCCGTAATAACGTGACAACACCTCGGGGTGGATGCGTGCCAGCAGCGGCTTGAGCCACTCCGGCATGCTGCTGACGTCGCAGCAGGCGCTGGTCCTGAGATCTGCCGTGCCCTGCAGCTGGCGGCCGTAGTAGTCGGTGACGATGTCGTAGGTGTGGCTATCGTTGTCGTTGCTCATGGGCGTTCTTTCGGAAGTGAGTTTGCTATTGAATCAGGAGCTTCTGACACCTGTGCTGATTGGGATGGAGGCCGATTTGGCTTGATGTTTCGGGGCCACGAAGCCGGCCGGCAGGTGGGCCAGGTCCGCCGCTTCGTCGATGTCGTGCAGCATCGGCCCCTGCCAGACGCGCAGGCCCAGCGCGGCCAGGCGCCGCAGCGTTTCGGCGGCGACCGCCGGGGTGCTCCACGCCATGTGCGTGAAGATTGCGGGACAGGGGGCCTGCAGGCCGATCAGAACGTAACCGCCGTCGGCTACCGGCAGCAGCACGGCGTCGTGTTGCGTCAGTTGCCGGGCCGCCTCGCGCAGGTGGCCACTGCCCAGGGCCGGGCAGTCGGTGCCGATCAGCAGCACCGGGCCGGGGTGCAGGGTGAGGGCGCGCTGCATCGCGCGGTCCATGCGTTCACCGAGGTCGCCATCGCCCTGCGCCGTGCAGTCCACACCGGCAGGCAGCGCCACGCCTTGCCAGGCCGGGTCACCGGGCGCCGGGCTCATGCACAGCTCCACCGCGTCCAGGCCGGCCGCGAGTGCCTGTTGCAGCGTGTGCGCCAGCATGGCGCGCGCCAGCGCCGCCGCGCCGTCCGCACCCAGCGCGGGAATCAGCCGGGTCTTGACGGCGCCGGGCTGTGGCGCCTTGGCAAAAATCATCAGGCGGGTGTTCACCGGTACAACTCGGCCAGCCGCTCGGGCGCGGCGCCGCGCCAGTAGGCCCAGCGCAGCCGCCACATCAGCAGCACGGTGCGCCCGACGCCGCGGTTTTCCCAGCGCCGGCCCGAGGTCTGCACTTTGGCTCTCAAGCAGGCCGGACGCGACAGATGCAGCAGGCGCCGGGACATTTCGATGTCTTCCATCAGTGGCTGGACCGGGAAACCGCCGACGGCCTCGAAGGCCGCGCGTGTCATGAACATCGCCTGGTCGCCGGTGGCGATGCCGGTCCGGCGCGAGCGCAGGTTCATCAAGGCGGCGATGAGCTTGAGCATGCGGGGGCGGCCGGTGATGGCCACATCAAAACGGCCCCAGACCTGCGAACCGCCGGCCAGGGCTTCCCTGATCAGCTCGTCGGCGTCGGCGGGCAGCGTGGTGTCCGCATGCAGAAACAGCAGCACGTCACCGCGGGCCTGCGCCGCCCCCGCGTTCATCTGCAGCGCCCGGCCGCGCGGGGCGTTGACGAGTTGCGCGCCGCCGGCCTGCGCCAGCGCGGTGGTGGTGTCGCTGCTGCCACCGTCGGCCACGATCAGTTGTGCACCGCGTGCCAGCAGTGGTGCCAGCGCCTGCAGGGCCGCGCCCATGCCCGCGGCTTCGTTGAGCGCGGGCATGACCACGGACAGGCGCACCGGAGTCATGGCCTTGTCAGTGCTCCAGCGCGCCGCCGCAGCTGCTGCCCTGGCCGGCGGTGCAGCCATAACAGTGGCCCGCGACGCGGATCGGCTGCGCATCGATCCCGCTGCTGAGCAGGTCGCGCAGATGGCGCCGCAGGCCCGTGGTGCCCAGCGGCAGGCCGAGCTGCTGGTTGAAGTCGCAGTCTGACAGCCAGCCTTGCCAGTCCACGCTGACCGTGTTGCGACACATCACGCCGGCCAGGTTCTGTTCCTGGAAGCTGCTCTTGAGCAAGTCCATGTAGCCGTCAAACGTGCCTTTGGACACCAGGGTCGAGCCAAAACGCTGGATGGGCATGTTGGTCAGCGCGTACAGCTCGTTGAAGACGATGCCGAAATGCGCCAGCAGCTCGCGCTTGTAGTCGGCCTGCAGCGCCTGCTGGTCGGGCGGCAGCGACGGGCCCTGCGGGTTGTAGACCAGGTTCAGCGACAGGCCGGAGCCGGCCTGGCCGTAACCGAGCTGGTTGAGTTTTTGCAGGGCCGCGATACTCAGGTCGAACACACCTTCACCGCGCTGCTTGTCGACATTGGCGGCCGAGTAGCAGGGCATGGAGGCCACGATGTCCACGCCTTGTTCTGCCAGGAATTCGGCCAGCCCGTCCTGCCCAGGCTCGAACAGGATGGTGAGGTTGCAGCGGTCGATCACACGCACACCCTGCGCGCGCGCGCTGCGCACCAGCTCGCGAAAGCCCGCGTGCAGTTCGGGCGCGCCGCCGGTCATGTCCAGCGTGCGCAGGCCGCGCGCGGCCAGCACCTGCGGGATCAGCGCCAGGGTGTCGGCGTCCATCATTTCAGTGCGGTTCGGCCCGGCGTTGACATGGCAATGCACGCAGCTCTGGTTGCATTGGTAGCCGAGGTTGACCTGCAGGGTGTCGAGCTGAGCGCGGCGCAGGGCCGGGAAGGGCGTTTTTTTCAGCAGGGGAAGGGTGTCATGCATAAATGGAGGTCCGTTGCAGTTCAGGGCAGGAGCGTGGCCAGGCGCGCACGCACCTCGGGGGCCATGGCGTCGGGCTGGGTGACCAACGCGTTGTGCAGCGCGGTGTGGGCCTCGCTGGCAGGGTGTTCGGCGCCCAGGAGGCGTATCGCCTCAGCCACCACCTGCTGGGCGCGGCCTGCGTTTTTGAGCAGGTTGGCCAGCGCCATGTTGGCATTGACCTGCGCCTCGCGCGGGTGCCAGCAGTCGAAGTCGGTGACCATGGCCAGCGTGGTGTAGGCGATCTGCGCCTCGCGGGCGAGTTTGGCCTCCGGCATGTTGGTCATGCCGATCACACCCGCACCCATGCTGCGGTACCAGTGGGATTCGGCCAGGCTGGAAAACTGCGGACCCTCGATGCACACATAGGTGCCACCTTGGTGCAGGGTGACGCCGTGGCCGGAGGCATCGGCGGCCAGCACGCTGCGCACCGCACGCGCCAGCACGCCGGCAGCGGCCGGGCAGACCGGTTGCGCCATGGAGACATGGGCCACCGCCCCGTGGCCGAAGAACGTGCTGTCGCGGCGTTTGGTCAGGTCGATGAACTGGTCGGGCAGCACCATGTCCAGCGGCTTGAAATCCTCGCGCAGCGAACCCACGGCCGACACCGAGACGATGTAACGCACGCCGAGCTGCTTCATGGCGTGGATGTTGGCGCGGTAAGGCACCTCGAAGGGCAGCAGGCGGTGGCCACGCGCATGACGGGCCAGAAAGACGGCGGGAACGCCATGGACGCTGCCGGTGACCAGTACGTCGGAGGGGGCCCCGAAGGGTGTGGCCATCACATGCTCCTGCGCGTTCTCGAGCGCGTCCATCTGGTAGAGGCCGCTGCCTCCGATGATGCCTACCAGTGCCTGGGTCATGCTTGCGGGTTCCTTGTTGATTTAGACTGCTTGCGGGCGCCGGCCCAAGACCATTCGCCCCATCTTTCGATTTTGAGCGAGTTTTGCAGCCAGCGGTGTTAGCCCGGCGTTAAGACCTTCAGCCAGCTTGGTCGCTGCCGCGCGGGATTTCTTACACCGCCCACGCCTGTTTTGGTAAGAATCGGCGTTGTCGTCCGACTGAATCCACAGAACAACATAGAGGACGGCCTTGAATTCACGCAAACTTTTTATCGCCGCGCTGCTGCTGGCGGGCATAGGCGCCTTTTTTGCGCTGGATCTGGGCCGTTATTTGAGCCTGGCCTTCCTCAAGGACAGCCAGGCGTCTTTCCAGGCGGGTTTTGAACAGAAGCCGGTGTGGGTGACGCTGGCGTTTTTTGCCGTTTACGTTGCCGTCACCGGTTTGTCGCTGCCCGGCGCCGTCATCATGACGCTGGCGGCCGGCGCTGGTTTCGGCCTAGTGCTCGGGACCATCGTGGTGTCTTTCGCCTCGACGCTGGGGGCGACGCTGGCCATGCTGGCGGCGCGTTACCTGCTGCGGGACAGCATCCAGGCCCGTTTTGGCAAACGGCTGGACGAGATCAACAAGGGCATTGAGAAAGAAGGCGCGTTTTACCTGTTCTCGCTGCGGCTGATCCCGGCCGTGCCGTTTTTTGTCCTCAACCTGCTCATGGGCCTGACCCGCATCAGGACCTGGACCTACTTCTGGGTCAGCCAGCTCGGCATGCTGGCCGGCACCGTGGTGTATGTGAATGCCGGCACGCAGATCGCGAAGATCGATTCGCTGCAGTCGATTGCCTCGCCGGCGCTGATCGGCTCCTTTGTGCTGCTCGGCGTGTTGCCGCTGGCGGTCAAGAAGGTGCTGCAGTTTCTCAAGCGCCGCAAGGTCTACGCGCGCTGGGCCAAGCTGCGCCCCGCGCGTTTTGACCGCAACCTCATCGTGATCGGCGCCGGCGCCGGTGGCCTGGTCTCGGCCTACATCGCCGCGGTGGTCAAGGCCAAGGTGACGCTGGTGGAAGCCCACAAGATGGGCGGCGACTGCCTGAATTACGGCTGCGTGCCGTCCAAGGCGCTGATCCGCAGCGCCAAACTCGCGCACCAGATGAAGCATGGTGCCAGTTATGGCCTGAGCGACAGCACGCCGGTGTTCAGTTTCAAGGCGGTGATGCAGAGGATTCAGGCGGTCATCCGCGCCATTGAACCGCATGACAGCATCGCGCGTTACACCGGCCTGGGGGTGGAGGTGCTGCAGGGCCATGCGCGCATCGTCAACCCCTGGACGGTGGAGATCACCCTCAACGAAGGCGGCACCCAGACCCTGACGACACGCAGCATCGTGATCACGGCGGGCGCACGCCCCTTCGTGCCGCCCCTGCCGGGGCTGGACAACACCGGCTACCTCACCAGCGACACCCTGTGGGACGCCTTCGCGCAACTCGACGAGGTGCCCCGGCGCCTGGTGATCCTCGGCGGCGGGCCGATCGGCTGTGAGCTGGCGCAGGCCTTCGCCCGGCTCGGCGCGCTGGTCACGCAGGTCGAGATGGCACCGCGCCTGATGTTGCGTGAAGACGTGGAGGTGTCGGAGCTGGCCCGCCAGGCGCTGGCCGCCGATGGCGTGCGCGTGCTGACCGGCCACCAGGCGCTGCGCTGCGAAACATCCGGTGGTGTGAAAACGCTGGTCGTCGAACACGGCGGCAGTGAACAGCGCCTTGAGTTTGACCAGCTGATCTGCGCCGTCGGGCGGGTCGCACGGCTGGAGGGTTACGGACTGGAGGAGCTCGGCATCCCGGTGCAGCGCACGGTGGACACCAATGACTACCTGCAGACGATGTACCCCAACATCTATGCGGCGGGCGACGTGGCCGGCCCCTACCAGCTCACCCATGTGGCTGCGCACCAGGCCTGGTACGCCGCAGTCAATGCGCTGTTTGGCGAGTTCAGGCTGTTCAAGGCCGATTACTCGGTCATTCCCTGGACCACCTTCATCGACCCTGAAGTGGCCCGTGTCGGCCTGAACGAGCAGGAGGCGAAGGAGCAAGGCGTGGCCTTTGAAGTCACGCGTTACGGCATGGACGACCTGGACCGCGCCATTGCCGACGGCGAGGCGCGGGGTTTCGTCAAGGTGCTGACGGTGCCGGGCAAGGACACGATTCTGGGCGTGACCATTGTCGGCACGCACGCGGGGGACCTGCTGGCCGAGTATGTGCTTGCCATGCGGCACGGCCTGGGGCTGAACAAGATCCTCTCCACCATCCACACCTACCCCACACTGGCCGAGGCCAACAAATACGCGGCCGGCGAATGGAAACGCGCGCACCAGCCCCAACGCCTGCTCGAATGGGTGCGCCGCTACCACGACTGGAAGCGGGGCTGACATGCCGCCTGTTGTGAGGTTCATGACCCGACGGCTGGGGGCGGGGCTGGCCGTTCTGTTGTGCGCGGGGGCTTCCGTCACGCAGGCGCGTGCGCAGGGCACGGCTCTCGCGGCGTTTTCATCGGCCACCGGAGAGCAGCCGCCGGCGCCCTGGCGCGTGGTGGGCGTGCCGGGCGGCAAGATCCCGCTGACCAGCTATGCGCTGGTCGAGATGGACGGGCGCAAGGTGCTGCGGGTTGAAGCGTCAAAGTCGTATGGCAACCTGGTGCATGACCTGCCTGCGCTGGTGCCCGAAGCCGGGCTGCGGCTGCGCTGGCGCTGGCGGCTGGACGAAGCGCTGCGCGGCGCCGACCTGCGCCGCCGTGAGGGCGACGACAGCCCGCTCAAGCTGTGTGCGCTGTTTGACATGCCACTGGCCCGGCTCGGGCTGATCGAGCGCAACCTGCTGCGCCTGGCGCGTGCGGCCAGCGGCGAGAAGCTGCCGTCCGCCACCCTGTGTTACGTCTGGGACGGCACGCTGGCGCCCGGGACCCTGCTGCCCAATGCCTACAGCGCGCGCGTGCGCTTCATCGTGCTGGACAGCGGCGAGCAGCGCCTGGGTCAGTGGGTCGCCCATTCGCGCGACCTGGCGGCGGATTTCCGCCGCGCCTTTGGCGAGGAAAGTGATGTGGTGCCGCCGCTGCAGGCCGTGCTGGTGGGCGCCGATGCCGACAACACCGGTGGCCGCAGTCTGGGCCATGTCGGGGATGTCACACTGTCCCCATGACTTCCACTTCGAATGCACGCCCGGGCCTGAAACACCTGGTGCTGCTGGGCGCGGGCCATGCCCATGTGCATGTGCTGCACAGCCTGGCGAAAAACCGGCCGGCGGACCTGAACATCACCGTGATTGCCCCGTATCCGCGCCAGCTGTATTCCGGCATGGTGCCGGGTTTTGTTGCCGGGCATTACAGCCTGGACCAATGTGTCATTCCGCTGGCGGGCCTGCTGGCGGGCTGCGGTGCACGTTACATCGAAGGCAGCAGCGTGGCCCTCGATGCCGGGGCGAAGACCGTGACGCTGGCCAGCGGTGAGACCGTGGCCTGGGACTGGCTGAGCCTGAACACCGGCCCGGTGATGGACCGCGAACGCATCGAGGCGCAAATGCCCGGCGCGCGCGAACACGCCTTGTTTGTGCGGCCCATTGAAGCCTTCGGCCAGTTGTGGCCGCAGGTGGCAGCCCTGGGCCGCAGCCGGCCGATTCATCTGGCGGTGGTGGGGGCGGGCGCAGCGGGGCTGGAACTGGCCATGGCCGCAGCGCACGCGCTTCAAGGCGCCGGCTACCCGCCGGGCGGCCGCGTGAGCCTGGTGACCGGCGGCCCGCCGCCGGCCCAGAACTACCCGGCCGGTGTGCAGCGCCGGGTGGTGCAGGCCCTGCGGCGCCTGCAGATCACGGTGCTGCCCGATGCCTGCGTGGGCATGTCGGCCGGGGAGATCCAGCTGGCCGGCGGCGCGCGCCTGGCCTGCGATGCCCCCTTGCTGGCCGTCGGCGCCCAGGCGCCGGGCTGGCTGGCCGGCAGCGGGCTGGCACTGGACGACGCCGGGTTTGTGGCCGTCAACCGCTTTCAGCAAAGCACCAGCCACACCCATGTGTTTGCGGCCGGCGACGTGGCCAGCCGCATTGACGCGCCGCATCCGCGCAGCGGTGTGTATGCGGTGCGTGGCGGGCCGCCGCTGCTGGCCAACCTGCGTGCTGCATGGCAGGGCCAGCAGCTGCGGCCTTACACACCACCTGGGCGCACGCTGAACCTGATTTCCTGTGGCGGACGTTACGCGATTGCCGTCTGGGGCCGCCTGCATGTGGAAGGGCGCTGGGTGTGGCACCTGAAAGACCGCATCGACCGCGGCTTTGTGGCCCGGTACACCTCGCCGTCATGACTTGGGGCAGGCCCTGAATTGCTATATTTTTAATAGCTTTTTACGCTTGTGAAATAAGGGCTGAAGGGCGATAAGGCAGGCGGATTCAAGTACAAAGCGCAACAAAAGGCAGTGTAATCGGCTGAGACTTCAGGCCATAGAAGACTTCATGCGGGGTGCGGTAACCCAGGCACTTGCGGGGCCGGTGATTGAGCAGGTACACCGC